>Ga0187783_10000007_pt1 | contig 259584 bp, 239 predicted proteins | sample 1015_SJ02_MP02_2_FD_132471 | JGI IMG/M metagenome (GOLD analysis project Ga0187783, IMG submission 132471) | Tropical peat soil microbial communities from peatlands in Department of Meta, Colombia - 1015_SJ02_MP02_20_MG | ecosystem: Environmental > Terrestrial > Soil > Wetlands > Peat... | reverse complement strand
GGGCTGTCGAACCGGATGCAAATAATTCAATCAACTTTCTCCGTTCCCGTTTTGGTATCTTTGAGCGTTTTTTATTCATGAATCCCAGTATAATCTTTAGTGATTATCTAGGACAGCCCCTAAAATTATATATAAATATAAACCCAGACTCACTTTTAAACCTACAAAAAATAGATACAGACAGCCCGATTACATTTGTAATTCCTGCAAACATCAAAGCTCATCATCTTAAGGCATGCTTTGTTCAGGCAAAAAGGACAACGTTTGGTGATCCAATAACCTTCCATGTTCCGCGATTGGATTGGCGGAAACAAATTATAAATACCTGGGTTAATTTTTTTCGTAATCAATTTTTTGAAGCAGGACCTAAAATACTCGCTTTATTTATGGTCTATGCGGCCTTCAAGAGCCACTATCATTTGACAGCGCTTCCTTCAATACTCACTGGTGTAAAAAACCTGCATGTCTCACCAGAACAAATGGGATTAATGAAATTACGTAAACCAAATTTCAAGATTTATAACCCCGAAATACAAAAACTATTACCAGAAATAAATCCACAAAATAGTTACACAGCCGCGGAAATCACACACATACGGTGCGTGTATGAGGAATTGAAAAATTGCGACGGCGCCATAAGCCTTGCTTATCAGATTGCAGGTGCTTATAAATTGTTAAGTGCAGGTCGACTGATGTACAGTATTTGGTGCAATTTCTTCAATTTAAACTGTGATGGCGATCCGGGTTTGTATAATCCATTGAAACTCGTGTCTCTCAATCACGCACAAAAACTCACCCGTGCGGGTTCTTCTATTGTTCCTTACACATATACGATAGAAATTGGTGAATCACCATTTACAAAAAACAACGATCAGTGAGACAAAAACCCTGCTTTTTTATAGAGCATTTTAATTTCAGCATGGGTCAGTTGGCGCCAGCCGCCGGACTGTAAGCCTTTAGGTGTCAATCCTGCATATTCACGACGGTCCAATTTTTTGACCCGATACCCAAAAAGTTCGAATACGCGTTTGATAATTCTATTTTTACCGCTGTGCAAGGTGACGCGCGCACCACAGGGGTTTTGTGCATGGGTGCTGATGCTATCAAATTTGGCAAGTCCATCTTCAAGCCGTACACCGCGCAAGATCTGTTCGGCATGCAGTTGTTCTAATGGCCGGTCGAGGGTGACCATGTAAATTTTTTTCGCCTCATATTTCGGATGCGCCAAGCGCTGGGCAAGATCACCATCATTGGTCAATAACAACACACCCGTTGTTTCAGTATCTAAACGCCCGACCGGAAATATACGCTCACGTATTGCCGGCGGAAAACACTGAAGTACCGTCAAACGGCCAAGGTCATCAGAGCAAGTAGTCACCAAATGGCGCGGTTTGTTGAGTATAAAATAGACCGGCTGCTCGGGCACAATACGTTTACCACGATAGATCACTCGATCGTCGGCACAGACACGGTAGCCTGGTTGCATTATTATTGCGTTGTTGACTTTGATCAGACCATCATCGATCAGTTCAACCGCTTTGCGGCGGGAGCAAATGCCCGCCTGGGCGATAAATTTATTGAGCGGTATTGAATTTTGACATTCGTGAGACATAGAGCGCACCATTGTGATAAAATATTATATAGCTATTTTAGCTCATTTTTACAAATTGTAAACCAATAATATAGGCATGGCAAAACAGAAAATCACATTCCAATGCACCGAATGTGGCTACAGATCGATAAAATGGCTCGGTTGTTGCCCCGAATGTAAGCAGTGGGAGACCCTGCAGGAGGTTGTTGATAGCCCCAGCCCGCGGGGGGGTGCGATAATAGGAGCCCAGAACGCTCAATCTCTTAATCTTGTCCCACTGAGCGCTATTTCGAACAAAGTGAGAAATAAGCTTCTAAGTGGTGTAGGCGAATGGGACCGGGTTATGGGGGGTGGTATCATGCCAAGTTCATTAATCGTGCTGACGGGGGATCCGGGAATTGGCAAATCGACCCTGCTGCTCCAAATTGCGCATAAGCTGGCCGAACAGCATACCGTTTTTTATTTCTCGACCGAAGAATCGTTACATCAGGTCAAACAGCGGGCAGAGCGCCTTGATTGCCTTGCGCATGAGATTTTATTTTCTGATATTGCTGATCTTGCCACCATTATTGCCACGTGCCAGACCAAAAAACCTGATCTCGTTATTATCGACTCGATCCAAAACTGTTATGTCAGTGATGCGCACACCATTCCCGGTTCTGTGGGTCAGTTACGTGAATCAACCTTTCAGCTTATGCGGATGGCAAAAGCACATGACATTACGGTGCTATTGACCGGACATATCACCAAAGAAGGCATGATTGCAGGACCAAAAACACTCGAGCACATGGTTGATGCGGTTTTTTATTTGACCGGCGATGATCGTTGGCATTCACGCGTTTTGCGCGCGGTAAAAAATAGGTTCGGCACGCTCAACGAGCTCGGTTTTTTTGAGATGAAAGAACAGGGCATGATCGAAGTGCCCAACATCAATGAATATGTGATCAGCGATGTTGCGCATGCAGCAGGCTCCGCGATTGTCACGATTATGGAGGGTTCACGTCCGCTTATGCTCGAGCTCCAAGCGCTCACGATTCAATCAAAAATGGGCATTCCGCAACGGGTTGTTTCTGGCATGGACCAAAAGCAGGTGGTGCTCATTGCGGCAATTTTAGAAAAATATTTGCAGGTCCGGCTCAGCACTCACGACATCTTTTTTAAAGTGAGTGGCGGATCGAAAGTAAAAGAGAGCGGTACCGATCTTGGCATTGCACTCGCATTGCTTTCAAGCTATTTCCAGCAAGCACTACCGGAACGGTCCCTTGCACTCGGTGAGATCAGTTTGACCGGCCACATAAAACCGATCAATCACATCAGCACTTTCGTGCGAGAAGCCCAAAAATTTGGTATGCAAAAGTTATTTATCGCACAGGGTCAAAAGATGGAGCCATGTAGCGTCAAAACGCAGCGCTTTCAGAATGTGTATGAACTGTTATCGTTATTTGGCACCGAATAATAGAGTATTGTCATGCTGCGATAACCGGCCTCGCGACTGCTGCAGCCATACCCACCGCAAGCAATAGATCGATAGATGTTGTGGTCAGCAGCATGCCCACGAGGGATGTGCCAAGATCATAACAATGGTTCACGAGCCCTTTACAAAACGCTGCGGTGTATAAAAAAGTTTTCGTTGGTTGTGCACGAGTAGTAAACCATCGTGTATTTTTAAAATAGTCATGCCATGCTGTTGCATATTTTTTGTGGCTTTCGTTATTCGATGCCCAGGCATAAAGAGTGCAAAGTGTAGAACCAGTGACTATTGCTACCGCCGGTACATAGCCATATTGCATAGCGGTAGCACAAAGCTGTGGTGAAAAGCATTGACTACCACAGGCAAATGCCGTTGATAGTAAAGGAGCACCTTGATACATGCCATATACGAGCAATGTCGAACCGGCGACCGCATCGAGTATGCGGCGCATTGTGCCCTTTTTATGCTCCTCTATTTCTTTTTGTTGTTCTTCTGTTTTTTTTACGTGATCAGTAAAATTTTGTGCTAATTGTGTCATGTTATTTTGCAAAGTATTTTGATTTTGCTCTAAACTGCTAATTTGTCTTTTATACTCAGCCAAACTTGGTACAACCTTATCTTTTAACGCTGTTAAAATACCAGCGATGGTTTCTCTCGCTTCCTGTTCTTCCGTCGCTTGTGTATGTACTAACTGTGTTAATTCACCAACCTGCGTTATACAAGTTTTAATCGTTGTATCTGCAGTAGCACACCACGTATCAGTCGCTTTTTGTGCTTTAGCTACTATTTCATGTGCTTTTGCATTATCTGCTATTTCTTTTTTGAGTGCTGAATAATCTCTTTGCATTGCAGTATAACTACTGTTTATAAGCACAAGTTGGTTTTCTATCTTTTTAAGCTTTTCGTTCTCTTTAACTTTCAGCTCCTGTTGCTCCTTGATCATTTCTTCTAATTGGCCAATTTTAAGGGTCAACAAATCTAGATTTTCCTCTGCTTTTTGTACACGTTCATGCTCACTACTATACAATGCTTGCAGATTCACATATGTTTGCGCTCCTGCTTGGGATGTTTGTTGCATTGCCATTAACAATGTTTCATGAGTATGGACTTTACTTTTTAGTTCTTCGATTTGATCATGCGTATAATTGAACGTTGTAGTTGTTGTGGTCGATTTTGATGAATGTCGTGCGTTGGCCTGTTCATGAATTTTAGGTTTTGCATTTGGAGACAAAGCAGGAGACAAATTTTTTGGTGATTCAGCGTCTTTTGATTTTGGAACATCATCCATGCCATAGATTGAATGCACATGACATATGTGTACCAGACTTAAACAGAGTACTATAACAGAATACATCGCATGAAACCTTCCTTTATAAAGATCACCTGCAGTGTACGTAAGTTAAAAAGAGAGGGTCAAGATAGGAGCAAATATCGACGTATTTTATACGTGAAAACACCCAGCATTACGCTGGGTGCCTGTTTTTGAGTCCAAAAAAAAGAGAATTGATCTATTTTTTCGCTAGTGCAAGTAGGGCACCTACACCTGCAGTAATAATTGCACCTTTGATCACTTGTGGGCCATGAGTAAATATGAGCTCTTTAGTATTTTTTACAAAGTTCCTGTATATTGCGTTACCACCTTTTCCCTGCTTCCATGCTTCTGATCGTGAGGCTTCATAAACAGATTTTCCTGCAACCCAGCCCACAGCTAATAGTGCTGCAATATTTGGAGTTACCCAATTTCCTACGAAAGTCGTTGTATTTATAACACCATTGCTCAATCCACGACCAATGAATGGCACTGTTTCTGCAATGAAGCCAGTTGTTAAATCAGCAACCGGTTGTGCATTAACCCAAAATGCCTTGGCAAGATTGTAACCATTTCCACCAAATACCATCGCAGCCCGGTTAGCTACAGCTCCTGCAGCGAATAGATCAGCGCCCTTCCCAAGTACACCACGTGCTGTTTCTGTCAGATTAAAGTGATGCTTTGACGATTGCTTTTTATTTGGTTGCTCAACTGATTCTCTTTGTTTTTCATCTGGTCGTTCGCATTTATCATGTTGCTGCTTATTTTTTTGCCAACTATCCTTGCTGTCTCCTGCGTTCCGAGTGTAAGTAACCCCTATTTCACTCCCAAGAGAATCTATTTTGTCATGAATATACTCAGTAGCCTTATGAAGGTGGTCATATGTGACTGCATCACTTGTGATCGTATTGCTCGATTTTACTGACGTAACCATCATCGCCGATGCTACTGCGCACAGTATCATTACATTATTTTTATACATACAAAAGCCTTCACCGTATAGAGTGTTAAAAAAATAGTTTTTTCCGGAAAACATGGTTAATTGTAACAAAAATTATTTTATGTGCAAAATATTTTTATACTTATTGGTGTACATGATATGCCATGAAACTTGCAACAGAAAGAGCAAGCATCAATGTGGCAACGTTACGAAAGGTAAACATTGCCGCATGAAAATTATGGGATAATACACTACTGAACGCATGTAATGGTTTGATGCTCGCTTTAGTGTGACAATAATCATAGGCAATTTTTGTGCACCATGCTCCCGCTGCAATCGGTATTGCATAAGGTGCTATGTTGCCGAGTGTGTTTGCGAGCAGTTCAGTGCCTGCATGGTACACTGAGCTGGGTGTTTTGCTCAACAGTGTAAAAACCGGAGTTGTCACTGCAAGTATGGTGGTATAGCTACACAGTTCAGTAAACACACTGGTGCGATACGGATTTGTATGATTTTCTCGCCGTTCTAAATCTTCAACCTTACTTTTAAGAATGCCCAGCTCTTTTGTTAAACCAAACACAGTTTCTCTGCATTGTTCGTGTACATTGGGGTCTTTCTTATAGAGAAATGCATCGCTTGTATGAAAGTGGAGAAACTGATCATTGTGTTGATCATACACCACTGGCCTTTGATCATCACATGCAGAAACTAAAATAATACTCATAAAACAACCGAACGGTACAAATTGATGTGGGGTAGTTTTTGACATACTCAACAACCTCCTGATTGAGCATCGCTAGACTACCCTACTGATTATCGAAAAGGCAACAATCTTTTATTGCATCAGTGAAAGATTATACAAACTTGCACTCTGTACATTTTGCACCCTACCAGATGCACTGATGTTGATAGTTGCCCATTGAACGCCAAGCGGTTCATAATTTTTAAAATCATTGCCATAGGCCCTATTGCCAATTACAAAACCGGTTGTCGCTTGTCCTGCTTCATTGTAAATACCATAGCCGGCTCCACCTACCGTGGTACTATACGCAAGCATATTGCTATCAAGCATAATCTGCTGAGCATTTGCAATCAAAATACCTGCTGCAATACCGGCACCACCATCCAACGCTTCTGCATTTGATTGCGCAACCGTTGCGCAATAATCACATGCCACACTGCTATCCCCCAATAAATAGCCTACGGTCATTGAGCCAGATTGTGCTGTATACCCATCTTCATTAGTTGCACATAAAGTACGTGCGGTCGATTGTTCAATACGGGTGGCATAGGATGCCAGCGTTGCATATCCCACCACTTGCTTTGCCTGGTCACTTGCTGCTGCGGTGGCAGTTAGATGGGAAATGAAATTATTACTCACCAGTGTATCAGTCGCACCGTTAACACACACACCATAGACATAGCGCGGTGCTGTAAGCGTTTGTATGCGACTATTTTGAATGGTGTTGGCGGCAGTGCTCGTACCTACCGTAATACCATAGACCCGGGATGAAGGATTGATCGTTGATGTCTCATCATCACGCAGGCCACTCAAATTGGTAATCACTGCATCAGTGATCACGTTTGCATCAGCCATATTGCGAAGCGTCATGCCATGGACAAACCCATTATCAGATGAACATTCAGAGACATCAGAATCGGTCACTGCACAATTACGGCAGACTGCAAGGGAGATGCCATGGACATCATTGCCCGCATAGCGCGGCACGGTGATGCTGAAATTGTCACCCGCTGGAATATCAGCTAATCCTTTGCCTGCAAAACCGCGATTATTAAGCCCCATGATCGAGCAGTTTTTGATCGTTACGCCGTAACCCGCGTCGACCCGAATACCAAAAATACCTTTGTTTGCATGGCCGGGAAAATCGAGTCCGAAGACCGGTTGCACCTGTGACAAGAATACTGCTTCACTTGGACTCGCGGATAAAATGTTATCAGCAAAGCCTGCGGGCATTTTTTGTGGTGCACGCTGATTTTGCGCATAGACTTGCGCCTGCAGCAATGCATTCGGTGCAAAGACGCCATTTGGATATGCATCCTCCCAACGGAACGTGCCAAACAGTTCCGCCATCATTGTTTGTCCTTGCGTATTACCGATGGCAACTGTTTCTATCAGTTGTGATGTGATATTTGCAATTAATACATTTTCGATAATGATTGCGTTAGAATTTTGGTCATTGACCACCTGTGCCACTGGACCAATATCAAATGCACGGTTCAAGAAGATACCATATACATTACCATAATTGAGCCGCGTTGGATGAATCGAACCATTGAGCGTTGGATCATTGATAAGCGGTTGAAGCGCATCGATGTATGCTTGCGCGCCCGTATCACCATAATTATCGCGTAAATCTTCAAGTACTACTTGCACTGCAAGCATGACACTCACCAGCCCTGTGAAATCCATCGGGTGTTCAAGACCGGTGATTGTTACATTTTTGATGACACCACTTTTCAAGCCATTGAATGCAATGCCCGCAACTTCCCAATCACGCACGACAATATCATAAATCTGAATATTTGAGTTGCTATTACCATGGAGCCCATGGTGGGGGCTTGCACCAATCGTGCCATTTTTGACGACAACATTATTGGCAAATACTGGCTCTGTTTCACCCGTGTAGGCGAAGAAAGGAAATTTTGCGAGCGGGAATGGCGAGTTGCCAAATTCAATAAGTGAAAACACCTTTAATTTTTGACTATCCAAAAATGCTGGATCTGCGGCAAAAGTCTTGGTATTTAAATCGATCACCACATTATCACATTCAATCGACAATGCACAAAACCAGGCACCAATTTGTGGCATATCGGTACGTTGTGCTTCTAATGTAGGATCGGGATTGAAAAATACATCTTCTACAAAATAATAATAACCAGGATTGCTGATGCGATAAGAACCAGAATCAAAATTCGATTGTGCGAGTGGAATTGCATCATCAGGAATTAAAAGGCCGGGAGCATCAGGTTGTGGAACGCGGAGTTGACCACCATACAGAAGCTGTGTTGTTATAAAAAGAGTAGTTAAAAATGAGCGCAAGAACGTATTATGATCCATTTGATTCGTCCTTTTTTTTGAGTAGTGAAATGTTACATAGAAGAGTGTCCTAATATTTGAGGGGAGAGTCAACAAAAAACTTTTTTATATCTCTGACGATGATTCTCTTCCTTTTTATGAAAATTTATGTTGTTTTTTTTGCAGAGAGGTATCGCGACCTCTCTGCACTCGCGCGCCAACAGTTCCTTTGGATCCCCAAGCGCTTGTAAGCCCGTATTACCGCGCTTCGCGCTCACACGGTCTGACAAGCTGCGCTGAAGAATATTTTTATAAAAAAATATCAAAAAAAAGAGCAACCGTTTTAATGATTGCTCTTTAATTAAATCTGGCAGTACCTACTTTTCCAGCCCGTCGCCAGGCAAGTATCATCGGCGTTGCGGACTTTACTTCCGTATTCGGAATGGGAACGGGTGTTTCCCCGCAACTATACCCACCAGAAATTTTTTAGATCTATTTTAAAGTTAAGTGCATGCGAGAAATATTTGTAAGTAATATACTATCACATTCTACTAAATTGTTAAGCGCGGTTAAAACGCTCGGTCTATTAGTATCGGTTAGCTTAACAGATTACTCTGCTTACACACCCGACCTATCAACCTTGTAATCTTCAAGGGACCTTACATGTACATGGCGAACCACATACGGGGTATCTTATCTTGAGGCGAGTTTCCCACTTAGATGCTTTCAGCGGTTATCTCTAATAAGCATGGCTACCCAACGTTGCTCTTGGAGAACAATTGGAACACCAGAGACTTACTCATCCTGGTCCTTGCGTACTAAGGACGACCCCTCTCAAATACCCTGCGCCCACAGCGGATAAGGACCGAACTGTCTTACGACGTTCTGAACCCAGCTCGCGTACCGCTTTAATTGGCGAACAGCCAAACCCTTGGGAGATGCTTCACCCCCAGGATGCGATGAGCCGACATCGAGGTGCCAAACCTCCTCGTCGATATGGACTCTCAGAGGAGATCAGCCTGTTATCCCCGGCGTACCTTTTATCCGTTTAGCAATGGCCCTTCCATTCAGAACCACTGGATCACTAAGTCCTGCTTTCGCACCTGCTCGACCTGTATGTCTCGCAGACAAGCCTCCTTCTGCCTTTACGCTCTACCGACGATTTCTATTCGTCATGAGGAGACCAGAACGCCTCCGTTACATTTTAGGAGGCGACCACCCCAGTCAAACTACCCACCAGACACTGTCTTCGTTCCGGATTACGGAATAGAGTTAGATCTCCAAACTAACAAGGGCGGTATTTCAAGGTTGACTCCATGATGGCTAGCGCCATCACTTCAACGTCTCCCGCCTATCCTACACAAATCAATCCAGAGATCAATGTCAAGCTATAGTAAAGGTGCACGGGGTCTTTCCGTCCTGCTGCGGGTAGCCGGCATTTTCACCGGCACTACAAATTCACTGAGTATATCATTAAGACAGCGCCCAACTCGTTACGCCATTCATGCGCGTCGGAATTTACCCGACAAGGTACTTCGCTACCTTAGGACCGTTCATATTGTTACCATGTAACTTTTTTGTTTAAAGTTGCATAGATGAAACTCTACTTGCGAATGGCATTTTCAAGTTTCAAACCTTCATGTCACCATGAAGATCGGACTATATCATCCCGATTTTCATCAGGTCTGGCGTATAGTCTCTGAGGATTCTTCAACCGGCAAGCTCAGATAAAATTATTTCATCGCTGAACTTACGCTTACCTCCGCCATTCATCTGATTTCTCAAATGAAGGATTTCTTCTACGCACTCTTTTGTGCGCGGATTATTACGTATCAGGATATCTATGATTTGGCAAAATTTTGCAAAATCATTTTTCTTTTTCGCAGACAGAAAACCAAATCTCTGAAAAAACGGTATCACATGATCGAGTAGCAATTGCATATCGTTCACTTCATAATACCAAACATCATCAGGCCTTGATCTCAAAGTTCCACATTCAAAATATCTTTGAAAAATCGTTAGAATGAGCTTGTCTTTATTAGAGACATTAAAACATGCTGAAATTTTCCAGCCGCTTTTGTAATCATTCCGACGTCTAAAAGAAAAGTTGAAGCTTCCTTCGCCGTCTGCAAACCCTGCTAAATAATACCCAATCTCTGGAGGCACTTTACTGGGATCATATTTCATAATCACCTTTCAAAAGCCAAAGTCTTTCCTGCTGATTGTCTCTACCTATCACATTGTCACTGCCATAATTATGACAATTATAACGAGTAGCGTAGGAATATCGAGATTTTCCAGCATATAGCCAGATTTTACAACTACAACTGGTCCAGTTTATAGTTACGGCCGCCGTTTACCGGGGCTTCAGTTCGAAGCTTTGCCCGAGGGCTAACATCTCCCATTAACCTTCCGGCACTGGGCAGGCGTCAGACTCTATACATCCTCTTACGAGTTAGCAGAGCCCTGTGTTTTTGTTAAACAGTCGGTTGGGCCTCTTTGTTGCAACCTGACCACGCTTTCTTTGGTAAAACCAGAGTCACGTAGCAGGCACCCCTTCTCCCGAAGTTACGGGGTCATTTTGCCGAGTTCCTTGATGATACTTATCTCAACACCTGAGCATTTTCAGCCCACCTACCTGTGTCAGTTTCCGGTACGATCACTGCACAAACTCGCTAGGAGCTTTTCTAGTCAGCGTGGGTTCTGCCAAACATCTCGCTCTTTTGGATAAAGATGCCCGTCACACTTCAATGATAACGACTGTACGGATTTGCCTGCACAGTCCATCTTTGTACTTAGTGCAACATCCATACGTTGCATTGGCATACCCTCCTGCGTCACTCCATCGCTCAAACGTTTTACAGTGGTGCAGGAATATTTAACCTGCTTCTCATCGCCTACTCCTATCGGCCTCGGCTTAGAGTATCGACTAACCCTGAGTGGATAATCCGTTCTCGCGGAACCCTTAGGTTTTCGGTGAATAGGATTTTCACCTATTTTTTCGTTACTTATACCGACATGCTCACTTCTTTAACCACAGTATCTGTCCTCACGGTCAAACTTGTATCTGTTAAAGAACGCTCCCCTACCCATGGTAATTGCCGTAGCATCTACCACATCATAGCTTCGGTGATTCGCTTAGCCCCGTTCGTCTTTCAGCGCAAAAACACTTGACCAGTGAGCTATTACGCTTTCTTTAAAGGATGGCTGCTTCTAAGCCAACCTCCTGGCTGTCTGTGTATTTTCACTTCTTTAACCACTGAGCGAATACTTTGGGACCTTAACTGATGATCTGGGCTCTTTCCCTCTCGACTATGAAGCTTATCCCTCACAGTCTGTCTCCTACCTTCAAAAACTATGGCATTCAGAGTTAGTAAAAGCATGGTAGACTTGCGTCCCCAACACTCCAACTGTGCTTTACCACCATAGAGAATTCAGTAAGGCCATACCTAAATATGTTTCGGGGAGAACCAGCTATTTCCCAGTTTGATTAGCCTTTCACTCCTATCCACACCTCATCCGAGCAGTTTTCAACCCACACCGGTTCGGACCTTCATCCCGTGTAACCGAGACTTCATCCTGGACATGGATAGCTCACTAGGTTTCGGGTCTAACGCGTACTACTAACGCCCTATTCAGACTCGCTTTCGCTGCGGCTCCGCTCTTTCAAAGCTTAACCTTGCAATACACGTTAACTCGTCGGCTCATTATGCAAAAGGTACGTGGTTGCGCGTACGTATACTGCGCTACCACCGATTGTAGACAATTGGTTTCAGTTTCTATTTCACTCCCCTCCCGGGGTTCTTTTCACCTTTCCCTCACGGTACTTGTTCACTATCGGTCATCAAGGAGTATTTAGCCTTACCCGATGGTCCGGGCAGATTCCCACAAAATTGCACGTGCTCTGTGGTACTCGAGAATGTACAAAACAATTACTCTACTTTTCGCTTACAAGGCTGTCACTTTCTTTGGCCGCCCTTTCCAGAGCTGTTCAACTAAATAGAGATCTTGTCGTTAATACTGAATCATTAACAAAGCACATCTCACAACTCCAATATTACAACGCATTCAGGCTTACATAATATTGGTTTAGGCTCTTCCCCGTTCGCTCACCACTACTGAGGGAATCATAGTCATTTTCTTTTCCTGGCACTACTTAGATGTTTCAGTTCATGCCGTTCACCTCTGTGTCCTATATATTCAGACACAGATATCTTAGTTTAGCTAAGATGGGTTTCCCCATTCGGAAATCTTCGGATCAGTGTTTGATTGGCAACTCCCCGAAGCTTATCGCAGCCTTCTACGTCCTTCATCGTCTCTTGATACCAAGGCATCCACCAAAAGCCCTTTTCAATTAACCGCAAATTTATAGCTTGAGATTAGTATTTACTTACAAATATTTCAAAGATCACACACAATTTTTATCATCCACTTATTCTATATTTCACAAAATATTTTGTGAAATATCTCAGAAAATAACACTCAAGAGAACTTCAAAAAAAGCTGGCCTGCCAGCCGTAGCCTCGGCGAAGGCTGGTGGAGGTAAGCGGATTCGAACCGCTGACCTTCCGCTTGCAAAACGGACGCTCTACCAACTGAGCTATACCCCCAATTGTTGGACCGTTTTAAAACCCACAGCCCATATTTGACAAAGATCAGAGACTGATACAGTACGACTTAGAGCTTTGGTGGGCCTAAGTCGACTTGAACGACTGACCTCTCCGTTATCAGCGGAGCGCTCTAACCCCTGAGCTATAGGCCCGCGGATACCGGAGCCTATCACTCCGAAATGATTCCATTTTGTATACACCATAAAATACAGATGCGAATGCATCTGAGAAATCTCCCTCGAAAGGAGGTGATCCAGCCGCAGGTTCTCCTACGGCTACCTTGTTACGACTTCGCCCCAATCATTCCCCATACCTTAGGCACCCGCCTCCCTTACGGGTTAGCTAAAGCGACTTTGGGTACAAACAACTCTCGTGGCGTGACGGGCGGTGTGTACAAGGCCCGAGAACGTATTCACCGCGCCGTTGCTGATACGCGATTACTAGCGATTTCAACTTCATGGGGTCGAGTTGCAGACCCCAATCCGAACTTAGACCAACTTTCTGAGATTTGCTCCCCCTTGCGGGATTGCTGCCCTCTGTATTGGCCATTGTAACACGTGTGTAGCCCTGGACATAAGGACCATGATGACTTGACGTCGTCCCCACCTTCCTCCTGGTTTCCCAGGCAGTCCCGCCAGAGTGCTGTGCAAAGCACATAGCAACTGACGGCAAGGGTTGCGCTCGTTAGAGGACTTAACCTAACATCTCACGACACGAGCTGACGACAGCCATGCAGCACCTGTAAATCTGTCTAAGTAAACTTAGAAAATCGCATTTCTACGACGGTCAGAAATATGTCAAGCCCAGGTAAGGTTTCTCGCGTAGTGTCGAATTAAACCACATGTTCCACCGCTTGTGCGGACCCCCGTCAATTCCTTTGAGTTTTAGTCTTGCGACCGTAATCCCCAGGTGAATCACTTAACGCGTTAGCTACGATACTGATCCGACTAAGTCAAACCAACATCTAGTGATCATCGTTTACGGCGTGGACTACCAGGGTATCTAATCCTGTTTGCTCCCCACGCTTTCGTGCCTCAACGTCAGATATGGACCAAGAAGCTGCTTTCGCCATTGGTGTTCCTCCCGAGATCTACGCATTTTACCGCTACTCCGGGAATTCCACTTCTCTCTTCCATCCTCTAGCACGCCAGTATCTACCGCTGGCTCCCAGTTAAGCTGGGAAATTTAACAGCAGACTTAGCATGCCGTCTACGCACCCTTTACACCCAATAAATCCGAATAACGCTTGCACCCTTCGTATTACCGCGGCTGCTGGCACGAAGTTAGCCGGTGCTTTCTTTAGTGGTACCGTCATTGCTTGTTTCTATTAAAAACAATCTTTTCTTCCCACTTAACAGAAGTTTACAATCCAAAGACCTTCATCCTCCACGCGGCGTCGCTGCGTCAGGCTTTCGCCCATTGCGCAATATTCCTCACTGCTGCCTCCCGTAGGAGTCTGGACCGTATCTCAGTTCCAGTGTGACCGAACACCCTCTCAGGCCGGTTAACCATCATCGCCTTGGTAGGCCATTACCCTACCAACTAGCTAATAGTACGCGAGCTCATCCTCTAGCGACAGCATAAAAGCCATCTTTCTCCCCGCAGGGACTTATGCAGTATTATGCCCGATTTCTCGAGAGTATTCTTCACTAAAGGGCAGATTCTCACGCGTTGCTCACCCGTCCGCCGCTGTACTTACCCCGAAGGGCTTTCCCGCTCGACTTGCATGTGTTAGGCACGCCGCCAGCGTTTATTCTGAGCCAGGATCAAACTCTCCATCGCAGATCTAAAAAACTGGAATCATTTCGGAGTGATAGAAACTTTTTAGTTTCTTGAGTATTTCAAAGAGCCTTTTGTTTCACGCCTCTGACGTTATCATTTTCGTCAAAGACAAGTAAAATTATACACGTACCTGACTGAGTGTCAACATTTTTACGCAAAGTCCCAAAATATTTTTATGAGGAACAGGCCGTGATTATAGATGAGATAAAAGAGCAGCTGAAAAAGTTGGCTCCTGATCTACAGGTTATTACTACCTACTGGCAGAATGCACACCTCGAAGAGACCTATCAGGAGCTGAAAATAACCTCTGAGCAGGAAAACTTCTGGCAGCATAAAGACCAGGCTGCGATTGCCAAAAAACTCGAACGGATACGTGAACTTCGGGAAGAATATACCCACGTTACCGAGGGATATAAAGAACTGGCCGAGCTGGTTGACCTTTTTAGTACCGATGAAACTGAACTGTTAAAGCTCCAGGTCGAAACCAACAAGCTCAGCAAACGGATAGGGCTTTTAAAAATAGCCCTGTTATTAAATAAACCACATGACAACAGCTCCTGTTTTTTAAGCATCAACGCAGGGGCTGGCGGTACTGAATCGCAGGATTGGGCCGAAATGCTCATGCGTATGTACATCCGCTTTGCCGAGGAAGCCCATTTTAAAGTAGATGTCGTCGATTTTCAGGCAGGCGAAGGGGCCGGTATCAAATCAGCAACCTTATATATCCAAGGCACCAATGCCTACGGGCTTTTGAAATGTGAGCAGGGAGTCCATCGACTCGTCCGTATTTCACCTTATGATGCAAATAAGCGACGCCATACCTCATTTTCCGCAGTCCAAGTTATTCCTGAAGAGACCGATACCGCTATCACCATAAACCCGGCTGATCTCCGAATCGATACCTACCGCGCAGGAGGGGCCGGCGGCCAACATGTCAACAAGACTGAATCGGCAGTCCGCATCACCCATATCCCGACCAACACCGTGGTGCAATGCCAAAGTGAACGCTCGCAGGCCCAAAATAAAGCAACTGCCATGAAGATGCTCTATGCAAAACTGGCACAACAGGCAGAAGAGGCCAAAGAAGCGCAACGGGCAAGTGTTGAAAAGAAGAAAATCGAATGGGGATCACAAATCAGATCCTATGTGCTACATCCGTATAAAATGGTCAAGGATCACCGTACCGAACATGAATCACTACAACCAGATTTGGTGCTCGATGGGCAGATTATGGATTTTATTGAGGCATGTTTGGTGCAACAAGCACAAGCACCAACAACATAGCTTGCTACGATCGGGTCGCAATCGCTGAATCAAGTGAAAATTCTGGAAACACTTTTTTTACCATGGTGATAATTTTAAGGCTCGGATTGCAACGGCGGGCTTCTAACCGCTGGTAGCTATACAATGTATCAAATCCCATTCTTTTCGCCGCTTCTTTTTGCGTCAGACCATGTTTGATCCGCCAATAACGCACCAAAAAGGTAAATGCCACTTGGGGATCGACAAATACTGCGACAACTGTTTTTGATGCTTTTATTTTACCATCGGGCATTGCAGCAAGATCGGGAGAATCTGCTTCTTCTTCAATATATAAATTGAGTGCTTCCTGCATATTTTTATCTAACTCTGCACGCGAATCAGCTTGAGTGATACATCCTTCGAGTTCAAGACATTGAGCCCAAAAACGTGTACCTTCTTTGTGGACTTTGAAATGATATTTCATAATTTTATCCTCGTTTTTTCACTATCGCTTCTAATATTTTTCTGAGAGCATGCTCAGTTCCCTTAGCAAGCTCTTTATGGTTGGGGATGATAACTGTGGGGCAACCAGCATTTTTGAGTTTGATGTGGCTCCCCTTGCCACCCTGCACAACTTCATAGCCTGCTTTTTCAAATAATTTGACCATATCCTTACCGCTAATTGGCATTACAAGCTCCTGACTTAATTAGTATTAAAATACCAAATATTATTGGTAAGAGTCAATGTGAGAATTCGGATGACCAAAACGAGGATAGTTTAAATCACCACGACCACCAAAACATACGTGCTATGCGAGTGCCTATCGCTTTGAGCATATTTTGTACCCATGCAAAACTATTACTTATTGCAGTATACCATGGAAATGTCGATGCTGGAGCCGATTGAGCTGTTGGTTTCCCTTGAGTTGGGTTAGTTGAAGCAACTGGACGAGGTGGTACTGGCAGTTGTTGACCAGCAAGTGCTGGAATTTCCACTGTTATAGCTGGCGACTCAAGAACATGCGTTGTCCCAATTAAAATTTGTCGAGGAGCTGGAGTTAGCATATTTTCTCGTACCGGAACAGGGGCAGGTGCCGGAATATTTTCAGCAGTCGGATGCGGATTAGTTATTGGCAATATGTTCATAGTTGAAGCACCTGCTGTACTTGTCTGTATCTCACGTTCCTCAGAAGGATACATAGCCTTGTATACAGCCATTACCTCCCTCAACAGTTGTACAACTTCTTCTCCGGTAGCCTCAGTGCCCTTCTGCACTATATCATTAAACTGCATTACTAATGAGGCCATAGCTCGAGGTACAAAGTAGCCTAACTCAACTTGTGGCACATAATAAGCAAATTCTTGCGACCTCTTGTTCAGCAATGCAACCAGATTTCTTTGTGGATCAATATCAAAAGCACAATACCCACTCAAATTTTGCAAGCCACGAGCTACTGCAATCTCATGATCATCAATAGTCTGTATGCCATTCTGTTCTTCACCAATATCAAATAATGCGATGCACCCATTGCCATCCCCATATGATATGACCAAAGCTTCATCAGGCTTCTGTACCTCTTTTTTAGTATTAAGGTCATAATAGATGCCCTGCATAGTCGCTGTTTTGGGATCAAATACAGTACATGCTAATAATTGTTTATTCTGGAGATATGCAACATCGGTAATATAACCTGCATGTTTGATAGACCAATGAATTCCAAGCTCCAACTTCTTTTTCGCCTGAGGCAGAAACCTAAATGCATATAGCTCGTACCCTAATGCACAACAAAGCGTATACACCGGACTATCCGATACATTGTTATATATACACCACAACACTACGCCTGAGATCACTGGATTTTCAAACTTTTCCCGGACTTTTTTCTTTTTTTGTGTGGGTACCCTTGATAGTATCTCAGGAATATTGATGGTGATCGGTTTTAATCGCGTATTAATTCTATTTTTAATCGATAAATCACCAGAGTGTGTAATACATGCCACATACTGTTCATCAGGAGATATAGCTACATCGAGACATTCCCAATTGTTCATAATCAAATCGTCCATAAAATAGGCTTGCTTCAAACCCCTCGCTCGCCAAAAAAATGCAACCTTTTGGTCTTTCAAAATCTGTATCTTTGCACTTGCCAGATTATCTTGCCTATTGTCCGTGTTCCTGAATTTATCAATTGACGCATTTTCATACTCATACTTACGTTTCATCAGCTCTTTATTTTCTACCGATATAAGTGGCTGCTTTTGTAGCATGTGCAGTATAAGCTGTCGTGCTTGTTGTAAAGATGCATGCCCGATATTTGTTTGCTGTACTTCAGCGCAAAAACATGTGCCCACAATGGTAATAAGTAACAAAAAGAAAATGATCATGCCGTACCCTTAAAAATAATTTCACTGAACTATTATGAAATTACCTACTCTATCGCAATAAAAACAATGTTTCAAAGATTATCCAGGGAATTTAAAATATTGACATTGCCAGTTCCAAATCATATATCATAAAATCAAGTATGGAAAATTAAATGGAGGCATTCATGCTTAAATCTACAAAAATAACATTCTTTATCGGCTGTCTTTTTTCAATCACATCACTCAATGCATATAAATACAATTTCAAAAACTGGGTTGAAAAAGAGGTCGAGTTCCAGTTTCAATTGGTCGGTGGTATCAATGAGCCAACTGAAACTATAACCATTCCCGCAGCGAAAAAGGATTCATCGGGCAAGCTCATACCTGGTGAGGCTTCGCGAGGCTTTAGTGACCTTCGTGCAGGATTATGCACGAATACCAAAAGTTTTAGAGTCAGAATATTACCTAATATCGAATTTCAAGAACCACCGCATTTTGAAGGAAGACCTGGTGAAGAGGCAGAGTATTACAAACGCTTCATGGCTCATCGTACCACCCCAAATGAAAGATGGGGGTGCCCCCCTAATTTTTCGAAGCCACTCACACCGGAAGAATATGTAAAATGTGGCAATCGTGGCATCACAACCTGTGGAAGCACTATTGAGATTATTGCAACGCCAGAAGGATATCCGCTTGTGTGGCTGAGTAGCTGGATTTAATGCATCACATTTTATCCAGTCACATATTCTATCAATTTTCTTCTGCCATTATTAGGCAGCATATGTGCAAGAAGCATGCCAAATCCCATGCCAAAACACCCGCCCCCCATGCTTGCACCTGGCAACTGATACAACAGTGCAGCACCAAGCGCAGAAACTGCTCCGCTCCATAGTACAAGATTAACTGCCGCTTCGCTTAAAACGTTGCCTTCATGGTGATAGTGGGAAAAATCGCGGGTCGTATTTTTGAGTATAATCTGTAGTACATTCGTGTCTGCTACTTTATGATCTGAAAAACAGATGTGTCTCAATTTTTTGGAATCAGATAGATCAAGACATTGCACAGAATAATGTTTGAGCATAACACTCAGATCTAATGAAACACAGTGTGTGTTGCGAGCACTAATAGTCTTTAGCGTGTTGTTATCAATCTTTTTGCTATTGTGCGAGAATAAAAAGTCCGTAATTTTATTATCATCGACGTTGAGCATCTGCAATGTGGGAAAAAGCTGCAGTAATTTTCCCACAGATAGTGATCCATTGAAACCATTGCTACTTAAATCCAATGAACTTACCTTCCCACAGTTGTTCATTGATATCCCAAGAGACACATCATTAATACTATTGAAACTGACATCACAAAACTTCATGTTTGGCAGATCACATAACTTGTTAAAACTGCTATTGTCCAATGCACAGCGTTGCAAGATCATTCTTTGAAGCAGAGACACATCGATGCGCATACTGATTACTGCAGGGACCTTTTCATGATAGTTTTTTTCATCCCCCGCATATACCATACACGGTAGCCATAACAACCATATACCCCACCACATTGAACGTCCCCTTTATTTTTGTATTGCTATACCACACTCAATAAAAGCATTAATACATTTTTAGACAATATCATAAACATGCGGCTCCACACCCAAAAATTACGACGCGGTTCTCAGTAAAAATGATTTACAAAATTTTGCAAGCATTTATTGGCGAGATGTGGTATACATAGGGATATCTTTTCATCCCAATAACTTAAAGGATTGTCAGTATGACAACGCTCAAAAAATATATGTTCGTTCCTCTTTTTATAGCACTACTCATAGCAGAGCAGATGCGCGCAACACCGCTCATTGAATATATGAAAGTTGGCCTTGGTGCTGCAACCCTCGTCGCTTGTGTGTGGACCGCTGCAAAACTTGCTGGCATTATTGAGGACATTCGAGATCTTGCAGAGCTCTACTATCTCGAAGGACAAGATGATCGCTTAACGGTGCGTATGGTCAATGAAGAATATGCCGCGTTAGTTTATCTTCAAACAGTACAAAATCGCATTAACACAGCCAGAATGTTACAAAATGAATCTCCCGAATTTTTAGTCGCTGCAGGCTTGAGCGATGAAGAACTCGCATGGGCTGCCAATACACAAGCTGTTTTCATCAACAATGACCAGTATTACTGCTGGGATGATTGCGACGATGACGATGATTGTGATGAATGTGATGATTATGATGATGAATACGATTATAGAACAGCAGCCTGTTGCGGTGGTTGCAATAATATAGTGGAAGTAACTGAATAATTTATGGCACATACCATATTTGCTCAATAACAACTTTTTGCGTATTCTGGAACACAGGTCATCACTTATATATAATACGGTACCGGGTTGCGCATGAAGATTTCTCTTTCGTGGATTTTTGATCATATAATGGGGTCGGTACATGAGATTCGTGTACCAGACCTCATTAATCGTTTTAATGAATCAGTCGCCGAAATCGAGACCCATTATATCTGGCAGTTTGACCCCAAAAAACTGATTCTCGCTCAAGTTACCGAATCCACCAAAAAAAACGTCACGGTACAACTCAAACACGCACGCTCCTCAGTCCAATTACCCTATCGCTCTGATATCGTGCCTGGAGATCATCTATTTATCATCGAAACGCAAAAAAATAGTTATCAGTGGGCCCGCATGAGTGATTGTGGCAGCAGCAAAGACACACTACTTCCTGCGGTCGATCCACAAACCATGCACACATCACCAGAATTGACCGACACTATTTTTGAAATTGATAATAAATCGATCACGCACCGGCCCGATTTATGGTCACATCGTGGCATTGCCCGTGAAATTGCGTCACTATTTAATTTTGAATTAAAAAACGCTGATGAAATCTATGCTGACATTCCGGTAACCCGTATCATCACCAAAAAAGATAATTACCCAAGTGCAGGCCCATGGCCCCGCATCGAGGCATCGGATGCCTGTCGTCGCCTTGCTGCTGCCTATATTGCAGCACCATGGCAGCCAAGCAATTTCAATACAATGCTGCGCCTCTGCCGTATCGATAGCAGGCCAATCGATGGCCTTGTCGATCTGACCAACTATGTCATGCTCGATATTGGACAACCAATGCACGTCTTTGATGCGGACAAAGTATCACAGGGCGCACTTATTGCACGCTATGCGCACGTTGGTGAAAAGTTGACAGTGCTTGACGGCTCAGTGCTAGAACTTCATCCGCAAGATTTGATTTTGGCCGATGACAAAAAACCGCTTTCACTTGCTGGTGTCATGGGCGGACTTGAAAGTGCCGTATCACGCACCACCAAAAAATTAGTGATCGAGGCGGGCAGTTTTGAACCGACCACGGTACGCCTTTCTGCAGCACGGTACACAAAACGAACCGAGGCGACCACCCGTTTTGAAAAAAATCTTGATCCCGCAATAGCAACCCGTGCACTGCAACGCTATCTAAAATTACTCACACATCATGACACTACATCCCACATTGTCGATTGTGGACCAGATGTACAGCCAGTAACGGTTAACGTCAGTCATAAGTTTATCGAACAAAGACTCGGCACATCGCTAAAACCAGAAACTGTACACGCAATTTTAACAGCGCTTGAATTTGAAGTCGTACTCGACACAAAGGGCAATAAAACGATCTTTCTGGTCAGCGTGCCGTCATATCGTGCAACCAAGGATATTCACATTCCGGAAGATATTGTCGAAGAGGTTGGTCGCTTTATTGGTTATCGCACTATTCCGGCGCAGCTCCCTTTCATGCAGCATGAGCCACATGTGCCGCAGACCAGCTATCGTACGCGGGCGCTCAAACAGTATTGCGCCTCGGTATTACGTATGCACGAGATCAGTTCGTACCCATTTTTTGATGAATCATGGTTGGTGCACTTACGCTGGCAACCGGCCACAACGCTTGAAGTGATTAATCCACTTTCAGGAAATTGGCGCAGACTGGTCACGTCGCTTATTTGTGCACTACTTAAAGCAGTGCATGAAAATGCAGAAGGTATCACTGATATTCGCTATTTTGAACTCGCACGTACCTGGCTTTACACTTCGCCGATCACTGAACAAAAAAGTCTTGCAGGTGTTATCTATTCGCGCAACCAAGAGACCGATTTTTATACGCTCAAACAATATGTCGATGAACTCTGTGCGCATGTTGGCATCACGCTTACTTGGCAACCGGTCGACACGACAACACTCGCTCCATGGTATGACCCGTATTGTGTTGCGCAGTGTTTATATAATGATCAGCTGATTGGCACCGTTGGTCTGCTTGCACAATCATGGAAAGACCGCATCGTGCAGACCGGTTTTGTCGGCATCTTCGAACTCGATGCTGTTACACTGCTCGGAGCCAAAGTTCCGCCAATACACTATGCAAAACTGCCAAAATATCCCGATATTGTTCGCGATGTAAGCGTACTCATGCCCACTAACATGCGTGCAACCGATATCATTACCCGTATTAAGCAGATCGATCGGCGCATTCATGCAGTTGAACTCGTAGATTTTTTCAAAAAACCGGCCTGGAAAGATCGCATCTCACTCAGCATCCGCTATGTCATTCGCGATGAGACTAAAACGCTCACGTCAGATGAGGCGAATGTCATCACGCAACAGATCGAAGCCATGCTGAAAGAGCTCGACGGGGAGCTCCGATGAACTATCTTTTTTTTACAATACCCGCCGCAATTTTTGTTATCGATCGGATCACCAAATGGTGGGCCCTGCGCGTCGCCTGTGAAGCACCGCTCAAAATCTACGGCGATTATATCTCATGCATCGTGACCTATAATCGTGGCATTTCATGGAGCATGCTTACTTTCGAGCACACGCTTGGTTTTGCACTCGTAACTACACTGACCATCGGCATGATGTTATTGCTGTGCCACTATATCATGGAGCGCCATCGCACAGGGACACTTATTATCGGTGAGTTGCTTGTACTCGGTGGCGGTGTTGCCAATATTTATGATCGATTTATTTATGGGGGCGTGCTCGATTTTATTTTGCTCCAGTATGGTACATGGTCATTTCCCGTATTTAATGTTGCCGATGTTGCGATTGTAGGTGGCATCGGCATCATGCTGTATGATGCACTCATACGCCAGTAATAATTATGCTTATTTCTTTGCTGCACCGCATTCACACCATTGTTGCTCACATCATCGCACCGCCCATCTGTGCTTCATGCACAATACTTCTTGATGATGACATGGTACTCTGCGCACCTTGTGCTACCAAATTGATGCCGGTTGTTTCATATAATCTTGCAATCACCCGTAACTATCAGGTACCTGTTTTTGCGGTCTGTGCATACCAAGGAGTGGTGCAGAAACTAATTCGTGCAAAACAGTCACAACATATTGCAGCAACTCGCTCTTTGGGGCTTTTGATCTGGCACAAAACAGCGATCGCCAACCAACAATTTGATTACATCGTGCCAGTGCCACTCCACTGGCGGCGCTATGCCACCCGCGGATATAACCAAGCAGTCGAAATCGCCCGCGTGCTCGGCGCACAATCGGGCAAACCGGTACTCTGTTGCCTGGTGCGTAGTCGACACACCCGCACACAGACCGAGCTTTCTGCCGATGCACGAACCAAAAATGTTCGCGATGCCTTTGAAGTAAAACAAAGCTATAAAAATATAATTCGAAATAAAAGAATTTTGCTTGTCGATGATGTACTAACCACTGGATCGACTATGAAAGAATGCATACGGGCGCTCCGCTTAGAGCGCCCGCTATCGATTATCGGTGTTGTTGCTGCACGAGTGACATAACATCTCAAATGATGTTACACTATGTCTTCGAATTCTGATTGTGCGGTTTTGAGTCTTTTGGTGGTAATGTCTTTAGTAAGCTCAAATAATGTTTCCAGATTAGATATCGTACGCTCATTTGTCCTATTATCTTGCGCAATTTGATCGTCAAGCTCTAATTTATGCGCTATAAAATTCGTATCGTATGTTGTTTCGGCATCTGAATCATATCCATCTGCAGGAAGATGATCATTAACGTCACGTGTTGCTCTTTTTATCTTAGTAGCAAGTGCTATATTTGGTACATGCGTCTTAAAGGCTTCTTCTTGTCTAACTCCGTTATTTTTTTTGGTTTGCTCAATAATATCTTTATTTTTTTTGATTGTTTCTTGAACTTCAGTTTGACGAACTTCTCGAGATTTGTTTGATTCTTCTGTAGTACGTCCAACATCTGATGTTAGAGCAGTTTCTTGCAAATCACGTCTGTAACTTACGTATTCACGCACTCGTTGTAACACTGCAACATCATCTATTTTTAATTTTCGTTTTTTAGATGCGGTGAAAATTCTATCTATTTCAATTAACTTATCTACTGTTTTATCAGATGAAAGATGTGTCAACACTCCATATATGTTCTGCCTATTTTCCATGTTATTGGCATCGAATACATTCTTTTCGTCCTCGAGCTCAGAGGTAAGCATCGCTCCAGACCCATAAACACCATATTTAAGATGCGTCCAAAAACCACGTGAATTTTTTCCCGAGGCCGACATCGGCTGAGCCACTGTTCGTTGCGCTGCAACTTCTTTTTTCTCTGCTGCCATCGGTAGTCCAATTGTTGATGCAACTGCTGCAACTGCAACAACCGGTTCAACTAGTTTTGGTGCTAATTCAAGCCCTTTTGCTGATTCGCTCAGCACTATCGCTACTGCCGCTTTTTTTTCTGGCATCGACATTGTTACCGGCTCTTCTACTTCATCTGAAATTTCTGATCGCGGCTCTATGCCATTATCCATGCTATATGCATGCACCGACATAAGTAAGAACAACGGAAGATAACGAGAAGATATCTTCATACCGAACTCCTAATTTGGGGGTTGAAACTGCACCTAGTATATACACAACTTTTTTAAAAAGGGAAGAACAATTTTTATTCGGCAGAAACTTCGTTCGTTGTTATCTCATCAAGTAAGGCTAACGCCTTGTCAGTCAGCAGATTCGCGCGATCTTTGTATAATGCATGCTCTTTAAAATAGTGTTGCAACAATGTTGCAGTATCAGCAGTATCGCGGTTAATAAGTGCACGCCGCTCCCGTTTGTGAGTAGTGCGTATTGGTATAATACCTGCGAGCACATGGGCATCTTTGCAATAATCCTGAATGGTTTTCACCTGAACCCGATCTGCCATATCGGTGGGAAGATAGTAGATAATTTTTACGACCGCATCAATGAGCACATGACGCGCAAGCGCTTCAATAAGCTGTTCCGTTTGTGGCTTGCCACTCTGCAACGTTACCTCAACCTGAATAAAAGGCCGCGTTGGCACGGGAATAAACTTATGGGTTGTTTGCTCTTTATCATGAATGGTTACCATGCAAAAACCTTTCTGCTCTTTCCGTTCGCCAAAATCTATCCGTTCGAGCGAGCCTGAATAGACTACCGCAGGATGCCCGTTCGGATTTAAATTCTGATACCGATGTAAGTGGCCAAGTGCAACGTAATCGAACGGTGCAATGGCAAGTTGTGAGGGCAGCAACAGCGGATCGGTTCCAAAAATTGCCTGCTTTTCTGAACCAGAAAAAATGCCATTGCTCACCGTCACATGACCCACCAACACCGCTGGTATCTGTGAATCAAGCTCTCCGGCAAGTGCTTCTATGATAGTTGCCATCGCATGTGCCATGTAATCACTAATCGAGCGATGGGTTGCAAGACGCTGCACGTGCGTTAATGCAATCGTATTGCGGGTCGGCCAGGGCATACCAACAATCTGCACGGGACCATTCTTAGTCATGATCGTTTTTGCACTTGGTTTTGCAAAAACATGAAACGTATCTACTGGTAATTGACTGAAAATATCGAGCGCATGTGCTTTACCAAAACTGACCGGATGATCATGATTGCCCACCACAATCACGACTGGAATCCGTGCTGCATGCAACCGCATAAAACAGGACATCAACAGTTTTTGATGAGTCTGACTCGGGTGATGTGTTTTGTAAGCATCGCCGGCAAACACAAAAAGATCAACCGCTTGTTCAATAGCATAGGAAATGCAATGATCAAGTGCGATTTTAAAATCTAACAGTCGCGTATGAATACCTGTTTTTGCATCGATGCGACCATAATTTTCCATGCCAAAATGAATATCAGCAGTATGCACGAAACGTATCATAGTTCATACGCCGATGATGATGGCGAAAGTGGCATGCGTAACTTTTTCATTTTTCGTATTGGCTTTGCCTCTTCTGCTCCTTGCAGATGCACAAAGGGGCCAACAACTGTACCATCCGCCACATGAGTTTCACGAATCACTGAATAGGGATGTACAACCACCCTGTCACCAAGCTTGCTCTCTTCGATCACCACGTAAGGCGATAACACACACTGAGAACCAATCACGGTAGCACCACGGAGCTGCACACCGGGTGCAATACGCGTACCAGCACCGATTTCAACTGTGCTATCGATCCAGGTTGATGCACAATCTTCGATATAGACACCCCGCTCAAGCCACTGGAGCATGATCCGTTCATGCATCGCATGCTGTACCGCGACAAATTCCGCCATCGTATTGACACCGCGAACAATATCATACGATGATTCGACAAGTGTAACACCAAAATTGAGCCCACTTGCGATACCAATAAGGTCGGTTACATACAGTTGCTTTTGCGCATTCTGCGTTTGAAGTTCATCGATATGTGTTTCTAAAAACGAGCGTTTAAACAGATAAATACCCGCATTGATAGGATAATTGTAATTCATGTCACCAGTAAAATCTTTTGCCTCTACAATGCGCACAAACTCATTATCAGTCAGCACTCTGCCATAGGCATGACGTGTAGTATTTGGATACGCAACTACAAAGGTGACTGCTGCATCACTATTTTTGTGTTGTGCGATCATCTCTTCAATAAGCGCTACAGTCAGAAGCGGCATGTCACCATTGAGCACCAAAATATTATCGCAATGCCACGAGCTTCTACTGCACAGCAACGCATGCCCAGTGCCCCGCTGCTCTTCTTGATATGCATAACTCACTGTGGGTATGCGATGCGTTATGGCCTGCATAACCTGCTCACGCAGGTGACCAAGCACCACCGTTGTATCCATGCCACACTGCCGTACAATATCAGTAATGTGCGTGATAAGTGGCTTACCATACAGTGGCATTAACAATTTATTGAAATGGGTACCAAATCGCGTCGATTTTCCTGCTGCAAGCACCACCGCTTGGATTTCATTCATACCATCTTTCATGGCGATAATAGTTGTTTGTAGCGATAGTGTAAGATAAATGACTAAATATGAAAAGTTTCGCATTTTCCGCCTCCATGCTCTTGTATCGTTACCGAGATAATGATACGGTGATATACATCAAAAAAAATAGCAAGAGGTTTATATGGCGGAACAAAAACAAACGCGCACTATAACTATCGAACTCGATGAAGAAACGTATGACTCGCTTACCGACTTGCGCTGATTCCTAACACATGCCTGAACATATAAATATTCCTAACGTTTTAAATCTGTTTCAATGTGAGTACGAAGAAGTTATCTTCAAGCTCTTTTACACTTTCTAATCTATAAACAACATCGCCGTTTACGGAGCCAAGTATTGTACCTACTTCCGGCACAATCACGAGATCTTTTTCTGCAATGATATATATTTGCTGCCCTTCTTGTGGCTCTGCATTCACATTCTGCTTGAAGTTGCCAAAATTAGTACGCATTAAACAACCATCACGTATCTCTATTTCTTGCAAGCATCGAAGCTCATAACTACCGGTACAAAAGGTGTACCCGAATACGCGAGGCTTATGCTTTGCAATATTATTAACAATGCTGGCCAACTCAGCTGCCACTACGGAAGCGTTCGAATCAGCGTACTCTGATGTTATAACACTGTATATAAAGCCTTTTCTGCCCCCGATCATGGTATCCATACTTGGGCCATTTTCACCGACATTGCTGCTACTAGAACCCGTATTTGATAGGAACGGAAGGCAACTTGCTATAGTGGCTAAGCAATATAGGGATAAAGCTCTGTTTTTCATAGAAACCTCTCATTTGATAGAATATACGCACTTATCTTCATTTTATATAAAATATCCCATCTGTCAACAAAGCCAGTTTTGTCGTTGCCGCCACTATTCTGTTGACAAGCTGAAGTATCACAGAAATTCGCTAAGGCTTACGTCATGAAGAATACGTGGAGGCGTCCGGATACAAGTCATCTCAAACCAGAACTTATCACTTTGCTGTAACAAATACATCTTGTATGGTCACTCAGATAATGATACGGTGATATACATCAAAAAAAAATAGCAAGAGGTTTATATGTCAGAACAAAAACAGACGCGTACTATAACTATCGAACTCGATGAAGAAACATATGACTCACTGACCGACTTGGCTGCGCGTGATGAAATTTCTATCGAAGATTGTGCCTACAATTTGATCTCAGAAGGCCTCTATCTGGAACAGGAAGATGAATCATGGGAAGAGGAAGAATCTGACGACGACGATAATGAACCAGAACATCGTGATCCATGGGGAAAAGGTACCTGATCTGATACTGTTTATTTTCTACTGCCCTGCTGGTCTTTCCTTGAAATTTGAGTAGAGTAAAAGACACGTATATCAGCAACGCAACTTTCAAATGATTGGATCTTGACTGTGTTGAGTAGTATGAAAAAAAACACTTTTTTAATTTTTGTTGGTGCTGTCAGTATAATATGGAGCACACACAGTGTGCCTCTAGCACCAAACACCACAAAACGGATCAGCGAGATCGTGGTGGAAGGGCTCGATAAAGTGCCACGTACCACCATCTTGCAAGCAGTGCCCTACACCATCGGTTCAACCTTTGATCCTGCGGACAAAACTACTTCGCGCCAGGCGCTTGAAAATATCTACAATACCGGTCGTGTCGACACCGCAAAAATAGAAGCAGAAGATATCAGCGATACCGCCGTAAAATTATATATCATTGTCACTGAAAAACCACGACTCAAAGATATCATCATTGAAGGCAACAAGCATGTCTCGCTCCGAGAGATATATAAAAAACTCCCCTTTAATGATCTGCAAACAATCAACAATCGCGAAATGCGCATCTATGCCAATCAGATGAAAGAGCTGTTCATAGAAAAAGGCTATCTCAACGCAGTAATTGATACTGAACTACGCACCAATGCAGATGACACCGTGAATGCCTACTTTAAAGTGCAAGAAGGATATCGTACCTTAGTAACCCGCATCGATTTTGTTGGCAACTGTGCGTTCAGTGACAAAGAGCTACGCACCGTTGCAATCACTAAAGAAGATTGGCTGCTCAGCTTTCTCGACAAATCGGGTACCTATCATCCCGAAAAGATTGAAGCTGATAAATATATGCTCGAGCAGTTTTACCACAATCATGGCTATATCAATTCAAAAATAACAAAAGTCGATGTCGTTACTGATAAACATAATAAACGTATGCATTTGACGTATCATGTCGCAGAAGGGGATCGGTATCATATCGGTACGGTACGCACCATCGGTAATGACATCTTTGATGAAGCGTTTTTGACGAGTCAAACACCACTCAGAACTGGTGATGTCTATTCAAAAGAAGCAGTTAATCATGCCATGAAAGCTCTTGAGCAATTATGGGGCGATTATGGCTATATCTTTGCCCGCATTAACCCAACCATTGTACCTCAAAGCACCACTAAAACAGTCGACGTCACCCTTACATGCGACATTGGCAAACAAATTACACTTCGGAAAGTAACTATCAAGGGCAACAAAAAAACGCGCGACAAAATTATACGGCGCATGCTCACCGTGCAAGAAGGGTGCACCATCACCAAGCGGCTCATGCAAACATCGCAGCGTAATGTTTCATCTCTCGGTTATTTTGAACCAAAAGATGGGGTCAACTGGAAAATTATTAAACGCACTGAAAATACAGCCGATCTTGACTTGATCGTGAATGAAACAAAAACAGGTCATTTTGGTTTTAACATCGGTTACGGAAGCAAGGGTGGCAAAGATAGTAAAAAGGAGGATGACCAGCGTGATCAGCCAGAGGATAAAAAAGATAAAAGCGATTTGTGGGATTTAACGGAAGGCCTTTCTGCAACGATCGATTTTTCTGAATCGAACCTCATGGGTTATGGCACTCGCATTAGTGCAAATGGCAGCTTTGCGCGCGATAACAAAAGCTTCGTTTTTAATATCGCACAGCCGTGGCTTTTTGATAAACCGATCACCGGCGCACTGAGCTTTTATCACAAACGGCCTTCATACACACAGCTGCACCAACTTATGAATGGTACTATTAACGAACGCATTACTGGTGGCTGTGTAACGATAGGCTATGTCACCCCAACATGGCTCACCATTTTTAATAATTTTCATCTCAGCGCATCGCTCGGCATTGATGGGCTTCGGTTCTCCAAGCCGCCAATCGCGCGCCTCTATCCACGCGATCCTGCTGCAACAATATTTTATCAAGAACAGATTTTAAATAATGAATTCAACCCTGGCGAATATGTCTGGCTCGGTCTTAATGCTGATCAAGACAAACGCAATCATCCGGTGCACACATCATATGGTCATATGCTTCATCTTGGTGCCCGCATCGGGTTTCCAAGTTTTAACAACAAGATGAACAGACCGCATATCGGCTACTACACGATCGATGCACAGGCCGATTGGTACACACCACTTATCGGTGATTATGATTTGGTCTTTCATATTCGTGGCTATGTCGGTTGGGCAAAACCTCTTGGCAATAACACCATACCATTTGAACGACTCTTTCATATCGGTGGTGACACGACTGTGCGCGGTTACACATACGGCCAGATCGGGCCGATGTTCAATGGTGATTCAATTGGTGGCACAAAGGGCTTTTTTGTAAATATGGAGCTTGTCGCACCGATCAATCCTTCAATGACTATGAAAGGGGTGCTCTTTTATGATGGTGGCGCCGGCTGGGATAATCCGTATGTACCAACACCAGCACCGTTAAGTGTGCGCAATAATAATTTTGATTATCGTCATGCGATTGGGGTGGGGGTACGACTTTTACAACCTATGCCGATTCGCATCGACTGGGGCTTTAAAATAGACCCGCGGCCAAATGAGAGTAGCTATGAAGTGCATTTTAGTACAACGTATGATTGGTAAGGGGGAACTTTGTATGAATAGCCTTGTCATCAATCATACGGTCACCATTCCTGAACACGAACTTGAAATCACCGCAAGCCGTTCTGGGGGCCCCGGCGGGCAACATGTCAATAAAACAAGCTCTCGCATCACGGTACGCTGGAACGTGAGTGCCTCACAGGCCTTGCCAGATCACCTGAAAGAACGGCTCCTGCGCGCCCTTGCGCATCGCATCAGTACCGATGGGTATATCAGCGTGCATAGCAGCAGCTCACGGAGCCAGCATGATAATAAAGCAACAGCACTCGCACTGCTTGCAGCTCTCATCAAATCAGGCCTGCGGGTGCCCAAAAAAAGAATAGCCACTGAAATTTCCGCCGCAAAACAGGAGGCGCGACTCCACAAAAAAAGCAGCCGCAGCACACTCAAAAAATTGCGCAGCACAAAAATCCGCCTGGATGATTAGACCCGCTCTGTAATAGATGGTACGCTACAAGAAAGTTGATCTTTCGAAAGAATCTATGAATCTGAAATATCTTTATGCCACACTCGCATGCCTCATTTTCCCCCTCATGGCAGAACGTTATCTTGTCGATACAATAGACGTCGTTATTATGGGTCACCAGCAGATGGATACTTTTGTTGAACTGATCATGCGCTCCGATACCGAACGGCCCAATCTTTTAGGCCAAATGATTTCGCTCGAAGACCTTGTACAGGAAGCCTGCTATTACCTCGATGCCCGTAGGTTGCATGCAACTATGCATGATGAACATATCGACATGATTTTTGCCGGTCTCCAGCAGGCATATAACCTCACCAAAGAAGGCCTTGAAGAAGTCATCAAAGGGCTCGGTTACTCGGTCCCCGAAGGCCGCCGCCAGCTTGGCCGCATGAACACGGTCAACCAACTTCTCGATATGCGCATCACGAGTAATATATTTGTAGAAAAACAGGATGCCGAAACTTATCACAAAGAACATCCGAGCTATCATGACGGTGTTTACACGCTCCAGCGCACTGTGGTGCCTTTTAATGGTGATGTCAATGCACAAGAAGAGGCGCTCAAACAACTACTTGCCACTCATGCTGACGGTCTTTCTGTCACCTGGAGCGAACCATTTACCATAGGATTTTCAGAAATTGCACCCGAAAAAGGAACAATTCATGATACGCATGAAAAGCAGATCGCATATACCGGTAAAACAATTGAAGGGTTTGAATTATATCGTGTTGTTTTTCGCGTTGAACCAACATTAAAGACCTTTGAAGAAGCATATAATGAAATTGTTGAGATATTAAGAAAACCACAAGAAGAACAACTGCTTGCTGCATATAAAGAAGGGTTAGAAAAAAAGCTGGTTATTGAATATCTGTGATTATGCGCTGTCGCGCAAATACAAAAATCCGGAGACCCAAACAGGATCACTCCCAGCCAAACCCGCTACGCAGCAACTTTTAACGCCATCGAAATACATGACACTTGATGCTATGCGTCCGGCGCTGTCTAAATGACTGCCGCTCTTGTGAATGGCTCACCGCTGTTCCTTTTTTTGGTCTCCCATTGTAATTCTCTTGACACCCCCCCCTACAAACATGTCAATCTGTAAATATATTGATAAATTGTAGAGTTATAGGTAAAAGGGATATGTGATGAAAAGTAGTATACCCATAGCACTATTGATACTCAGTGCACATTCTATCGTGCATCCAATGCAGGGATTAACCAAAAAAGGACCAAAGTTATCGACTATTGTGCACGCTCCTCGGCCTGTTATTAAACCGCGCACGTGGGGAACATGGTTCAGATCTTTTGCAGCAAACAGACCTGTAGCCGAACCACAACAACCAGTTGTAACAACACAAGCTGCACCGCAATCATATTTTAATCGGTTCACATCCTGGTTACTCGGGATAAGGCATGCACCAGTAACTCCTGTTCCTAAAATTGCGACCCCTGTATCGTTGGCTTTAACTGAAATACAATTTACGCAAACAGCGGAAAATCTGATCAAAAACATCAGAAAAAAACCACGAGTTGGTGAAGAATACAAAACTTTGCAATCACTGCGTGCATTACGCACATTGATAGAACAAAACTCAAGATTTATAAATGTGTTAATTCCTGACCAAGGGATAGATAAAACCTTACTAACTATAATGCTTGAAATCTCCCCTTATATAGATATAGACACACAAGAAATGGATGATTTCATAAACGGTAAGGCCACCTCACGTACCGATCCAACTCTCATTCGCATCTACCAAGAAGAAGGCCTATCTGAACAACTTGAAAAACATAGAGGACCTCAGGTACGCCTTCCACAAAGCCATTACATGGACAACCCACTTTTTTCGCACGAAACTGAATTGGCGGCCGATGCCCTCATTAGAACTATTCTAAACCTGGGGGGAGATTTAGGTCCCCGTTCTTATGATATCTATACAAACTTTATAAAAAAACTTCGTATCATCACACAATTTAAAAAATATTATGGCTTCAGCATGTATGCATCAGTCAGAGCTGGTAATTTAGAAATGCCTGAAGCATTATTTATTGAAACTGTATTGAAACAAATAGCCACGCGTAACGGTCTTAACTATGCACAAATCAATGCACACATAACACAGACAATTGATAAAGCATTCGAACTGTACAAAGCATATGGATTACTCGATGCAGATAGCTCAACACCTCTGCAAATACTCGAAAAAAAACGACAGGAAGCATTGGACAAGTTGGAACGCGAGACTGAAATTCATCCCGAAAAAATGAACACAGCTATGGATCGCGTCCAGGCTATTGAACGTGCTTTTGAACTGATCAAAAACAGTAAGCTGGAACAGACAAATAAAAAACTTGATTACATCGGGACGAGGGTGGATCGGGCACTTTCAAGACTCGCTACTGAAGAAGGACGAGTGGAACTAAATCGCGCACTCGAACGCGCAGTGTCCGGTAAGGGACCGGAGGATTTCTAAGTTACATGTTGCTGCATAAAAACAATATCGCTAAACTCACGAGCACTGCATAAACCACACACGTTTCGATAAGTGCTTGTGCAAACATACTCGCGCGCATTAACACGTTATTTGATGGATTTTGTGTCAATGGTGTGCAGACGGAACCTGCAACAACGCCTGAGCTGATGCCCACCCCGATGGTGCCAAGTCCGGTAGCAAGTGCAGCAGCAAGGGTGGCAATGCCGATCAAATGGTCATGCTCACCGAGTGGTGGGAGCATAAAGAAAAATAAGAGCGATACAATCAATGCAAAAATAAGCGGCGTTTCGATGAGTGTTTGGCTGATTAACGAAAATGATAACATACGCTCATATGCATCTTTATTAATGCCCACCGCATGCGTAGCGCGCTGGGTAAAATAGGCAAGCCCGAGCGCGGGGCCGATGCTGCCTATGCCAACGCAGAGGCCTGCTGCCAGTAAACGCAACGATTCGGGTAAAGCAGCAGCGAATGACGCGCTATTTTTGATAAAAAGAGCGACAACAAATGCGGCGATGATTGGTGTTTGTGCTAATGCCTGCGTGATAATTGTAAATCCTAAAATTTTTTGACCCATCGCTGGATGACGCGCAACGGCAATGAGCGCTTCACGTGCGGGGAAGCCTGATACAACGCCGATGATAAAACCGGCGATGCAGAGGGCTACTCCGATGCCTACTTCCGCGAGAGCACTATAAAACGTGATTGTTGCAGGCACATTGTTCATGAGCATGAGTGCAGCAAAAAGACCGAGCACGGCTGTTGTTTCTATCAGTGCAGTGGTAACAAATAATAGACGGCGCAGTTCATTATGGGCATAGGGCTGACGATCGAGCGCTTCGAGCGCCGCTACACCTATGATACCTTCGCCAATGCCGGCACCAAGTGACGTACATGCAACGGTGCACCCGATGGTGCCATAATGTAATAAAAAACCATAATCCATGCGCTAATGCCCTTCGCCTTGTAACGCCAAACCTAAGTGAGTGACAGTAAGCATGGTAAACACAAATGCCTGCAACGCACCTTCAAAGACGGTAAAAAAGCCGGTAATTAAAAGATCAAAGCCGAGTATGAAGCACACAAGATGGACGAGCCAATATTTGTTGAGCACACCAAAATAGATCTGTGCAATGAGAGCCCCACCGAAAATGTTGCCAAACAACCGGAATGACATCGACATGACGGTAGCAAGCTTGCCAATGACATTGAGCGGCAAGAACAAAAAAAACGGGGAAAAGTAACCCCGTATGTAGGCCACAATTCCTTGCGCTTTGATTGCCTCATACTGGATATACAAAAAGACGATAAACCCGAGGGCTAGCGTAGTGTTCAAATCGATGGTCGGTTCTTCAAGCCCAGGAATGAGGGGCGATACGTTACAAAAAAAGATGAATAAAAAAAGGGCCGTGATAAATGAAAGATGCTTAAGTGAAAAAAATCCAAGCGCGGGGGTACAGAGCTGATCAAACAGATCAATGAGCATGTAGATTGCATGACGGACCGTTTTGTGAGCAACGTACATTGTAAGCAAACACACACAGCAAAAAACAGTAATCAAACCCATAACAATCCAGGTATTGATTAACGTCTTTGCATTTAGAACCAGAAAGTCACTTGTGGCAGGAAAGAGCCAGGCTAATGACCACTCTGCCGTATATCCTATTTCGATTCCTTCCATGATGACCTGTGCGGTGATATGCCTATAAAACACCAAAAGAGTATCAAAAAAGAGATTAAAAATAGTATACGGTCTGCCAATGTCAAGCGCAATAGGTACCAGAATATCCCACTGATTATCATTAAACGGATGCAGGTCCGGAGCACTGCAAACATCTGCCAGCGACGCAGCGCAGCCATATCATGAACAACCGGCGCGGATCCGTGGGTAAAGATAAACCCATAGATCACACCACTGATCATGCCACAGAAAATTGATATGAAATTAAGTAAACAAAGCATAGAGGATCATAAAAAAGGCCGGGGATTGCGTTCCCGACCTTTTCTGTTTATCAAATGGGGTAAGAACTTATACTTTTTTAACGCCTTTAGTACGCCAATATTCAGTGACCATTTCGCGGGAACCACTGATTGCAATAAGCCCGCCGCGTTCATCGACTGAACTTTGGGCCATCGCGAATGCTTCAGTAAAGGTATGCGCCACCCGCACTTTGACCTTCATATTTTTTAGGTCTTGTGCTATGAGCTCAGGATTCCATGGTGCACCATTGATATTTTCAGCGTGGGGCGTCGATGGGCAAATGATAATGTTGCCAGAACTTTTTTTGAAGAAGTAGCGCAATAATTTAAGCAACTCAACCATATCTATATTGGGGTTATTATTGCCCAAAATAATCGCAAGCCCTTTGAGCGGACGTTGATACTGAAGCAATCTGATACCAAGTAATAGATTACGGATAGCATCCAAATTTGATGCATTGTCGAGCAAAATAGTCGGCTTTTCTTTGGTAAGAAGCTCAAATCGACCCGGCAGCTCATTGACCGTATCTTTCCAGAACTGGTCTAGTGTCTTTTTCGGATTTAATTCTGAACGCCGTTTTGCCTCCAGCGTTGGGCGACCACGTTGGCCTTTGATTTTAGTGAGCAACGTTTCAGTGACGATCACACTGTTTTGATTGAGCACCTCATTGACAAAGATTGTCGCGATACGCTCCGCAAGAGCTGCACAACGGCCATGAAGTTGTTCGAACGGATACGGTAATACTGCCAATTTGCGGATCGGCATTTCCCACACACCGCCAATATTCTCGACGAGCTCTTGCATCGTCTGAAGATTCAGCTTACTTTGGTCAGCCGATACCACGTGAGAATTGGTTTTTACACTATGTAAGAATGACTTTATTAATTCTGGGGTTGCTTTATTAAGAGCCGGTGATGCGCCTTCCGCAATTCGCGTAACACCTACAACGGTCGGTGTCAGCAACATACTCGTCTTTGGTAATCCAAGCTCTTGTGCTTCGATGATTGCCACATCAACTTGTTGTTCTGCAAAATGGACAAGAGCCATCATCGTTAAAATTTCTATACTATTGAGTGCAAGTCCCATTGCTTCAGCGGTATTTATAACTTCGTTTGCAAGATCGGTAAATGCCTTGTTTGCAATGGCAACATTGTTAAGATTGAACCGTTCATTATAGGTAAGAATATGGGGTGCTGTAAAAGTACCAACGGTCAGATTTTCTTCCCGCAAAAGACGCGCCGTGAAGGCTATGGTCAAACTTTTACCGTTTGTGCCGCCCACCACGATGGTTGGAATTTTCTTGGAAATTGAACCAAATGCTTGATCAAGCTTGGTCAACTTGGTCAGACCTGCATCATTGAGATTGGCCTTCCAGTGTGCATCCAAAAACTCAACCACTTCAGCATAACTGCGTTGCTTTTTGGTATGCACCGGCGCTTGTGTGCTACCGGATATGATTGTCTTGTTTTTCATTCTACATCCTAACCTGGGTAATAACTTTATTCATCATAATTCTATAATAATACAGATGTCAAAAATGTCAAACAAGAAATTTTTAAGTAACGTAACAGACTTTATTTACAAAAATAAAACATCACCAAACCCCTTTAGACCCGTACAAATTAATGCTATACTGCCGATAATAAATAATTTTTTAATCCAATTATCATGCATACACCGTACTATTGGGGCACTCCCGAGGCCGATCAGGCCATCCAAACCGCATTCCTGGCACATAAAGCAATCCTGGCCGAATCGGACACCATTTGGGGTCTATTTTCACCGATAAGCGCCTGGGGAGCTGCTGAGCTTGATCGGCTCAAAGAGCGGCGAGATAAGCCCTATTTAGTAATCATGGATTCGGTCGAATCAGCCTTCGAGAAGATCATATTGCAGGAGAATGGCACCCTGCCCCTGATTAAACAATTCTGGCCAGGACCTCTAACGATCCTCGTTCACGCACGTCAGAACATGCTTCACGAGGCTCGGAGTATCGAAAACGTCATTGGTATTCGTGTACCAGCTCACATACCGCTCAGAGCATGTGCGCGTATCTATGGCGGGTTATTTTCGACCAGTGCCAACATTTCAGGCCAACCGGTACCAACAACATTTGATGAGATTCCTGCTTCAATTCGCACCACCGTCGGCGCCACGATATATAACGCACCGGATTATCATGCAACAACAGAACCATCAACCATTATCGATTGCACAGGAACTGCGCTAAAAATAATCCGCCATGGTGCAATCGCTGCACTTGAGCTCGATCCGTTTTTGTACAATCAATAATCCTGTGGCACGGAAAAATGTAGCATCCCTTTGAACCAGTCTTGTACCATACCTAATATAGCCATTTCACAAAGGATTATGCTCATGCGTACTGGTTTCACATTAATCGAACTTATGGTTGTTGTCGCAATTATTGCCGTGCTCACCATGCTTGCACTGCCTACTTTTAACACATTCATTGCAAAAGCAAAACGGACTGAAGCGTATACCAATTTACACGCACTCTATGCGGCGGAAAAAGCATACTGGGCTGAACATGGCACCTACACTACACAACTTTCTGGTCCCGATGGCCTTGGCTGGCAACCAACCGGTTATCGCGGTGGTGGCGAACAGGAAAACTTTTATTACACGTACGGCGTACCAGGCACTGAGGGGATAAACTATTTTACCGGTAAACTGTTGGCACCCGCATCGGCGCTCGGAGGCGGCTATGCTGATAAAGATGGCTTTTTAATCGTTGCCGCGGGCGATATTGATAATGACGGCACGCTTGATATCATTACGATTGATCAGGATAATAATATTGTTGTACTGCAGAATGATATATAGGTGCTGTTACGCGTTTAGAGTTACTACGTATACATCAAGCACAAAATTTTGTGCTTCGTCATCGTCATCAAAATCAGAATCGACTACATCAGTAATTTCTATGAAGTCACCATACTGAGCAATATTGTTAACCGTTTTAAGAAAATCATTAACGATAACATTTAAAGTTGACACCTTCTGTAATTGACATTGAAATGGCAAATCAATCACCACACCGGATAAAATATTCAAACATAATTGTAATGCTTGTTTGTCAAACCATACATAAAGCGTCGTCCGCATCTGTGGATCTATTAAGCGAACTTGGGACGTCTTTTCTTTTATGAACGCATCAAAAAAACGAGCAAAGTCTTTCACAGCAAATTGTTGCTGACAGCTTTCATCAAGAATTATGCACCACATATTGTGTTCTATTTCTTCACCGACAACACCGGATAAATAAATGGGGTGATCGATAATTTCTTGTAGCATGTCTTTATGATATATCGTTATAACATTCATTATAGTAGGCGTATTATTTCGTAATTTCTGTTGTTTTCAAAACTTCTTTTATACACCATTCCCATTCTTTCCACATAGCCGGATCGGCTGGTCTTTCATCATTTCCAAAAATAGTAAGGTCCATGCTTCCCAAAAGAATATTAATTTCGTCGGCATGAATACGTTCATTGTACTTTTCTAAAAATAAAAACATAGCCTTATAGGCTTGTAATTCACTCATCTTCAAACAAGTATTTATTCTCTTCAGTTTTAAAAATTAACAACTGACTCTCATCGAATTTATATCGGTCGAAAATACCTATTAAATTCAACAGATCTTCACGCGCTATGAGAGAATCACGAATACAAAGATGTAATTCTTTACCGATACCCTGTATCGTTGTAATGCATGAAACTGCTTTAAGCCACTGGAAAAGAAGCTCTTCATCCATTTCTGTGTAAAAACGTAATGGTGAGCATATTAATATTATTTCCATTATTTGCTTCCTGGTCTTATTTTTCCACCTGGATAGATATTGTCATACGTCCTACCATTAGGATGCTGCACATCCCAATGAGGTCCTCCATGAGCCTTGGAACCCGGCCCGGTTGGAACCCATATGTTGCCATCTTCATCGGGCCATCCAACTTTCCCATTTTTTGGATGCCTCACTTTTTTTCCATCCCACCCTTTTGGTGGTCTATATCCATCTTTTTCAGTGGGCATCCCAGGAGCTTGTGCATCTTCTAATTTTTTTTGCTCATTATCATCTTTTTTAGGTCCGCCATTATTAGCTACAGACGAAATCTTTTCATGAGCCTTTTTTAACGCTTTGGCACGCTTGTTTGCATGATCTTTATTGAAGCTGATTTTTACTTGATTTTTGAATCCCGCAGTAGCGATACCACGCTGTGCAAAATACTGTTCATCAAGAAAATAATTATGAGAAATACGAACTAATTCTTCTGCTATCCATCGCTCACAACCAACAATTGTTTGACTAAACTCATCGAGCCTATCGATAATATCGGTCGATTGTTGCATACACGCAAGATATGTATTTCCTCGATAATATCTGATCATTACTTTCAACTCAGCGATGCATTGTTTGATCTCAGTTACCAAGCATTCGGCGAGAATATCGTTTTCATATGCTTCGGAAGCAATTTGATCGGTCAGCGCATGTCGATTATTATTCCACACCTCTATAGCATGGTTGTCTGCGGGTAAAAGTTCATAATACGCCTCATCTTCCTCACAAATGTATGCAATAAGCGCATCAAAATGCACAACAAGCGCTGCATGTAGCTCCGTAATTTCCTGTTCAAGTAATTCAAGCTCCTGTTCACGTGCCTCGCGCAACACAACCTTACGTTCATTTGAAAGCTTCAATTCATCAGCAATTGAGATTCTTAACCACGTATCTGGTGTGTGACATTGCAACGTGCTTTGCAAAAATTGGGAAGAAAATGTTGCAATTTGCGGATGAAACAACTCTTTGATTGTGGTGATACCACGATATATCGCCACAAACTCGTCTCTGAGTTCTGTAAGCTCCGCTTTACGCTGCTCGTAATAATAGCGTTCTGCCAAAAAAACGGTCTCTGACTGTTCGTCATCGTCAATATCACTATCATCAACATCATGTTTGTTTTGCTGATATTTCTCATATGCTCGGTATGCAATAGTAGACAGCGCAACAGTTGAACCCAGTATTGTAACAACAGGATGCGTATATGTAACATATTCTAAAAGCAATGCCGTTGAACTTGCTTCGAGAAATGTGCTAAAAAATAAGAATATGCTCAAAAAAGAAGCTCGCATCGACCGATTATTCTTCATCTGTACCCTTACGCATGCAATTTTTTGCGCATAGACTACCGTGAAGCAGAAGCTTTTGCAACTTGCCTTCACTTCACTATTGCGCTTTACGGACTTCCGACTTCGGGGTATTCGTATGCCCACTTGACCAATGGTGTCAAATAATGGCACCATTCTATTATAGTCATGCACAGAGAGTAGAAATGAATAAGAAACAGCAAAAGATTCTGGCTCTTATATTTAAAAACCCAGTCCAATCGAATGTAAAAGTAAATCATGATGAAATATAAAGACTATGTAGGTCATGTGATCTATGATGATGAAGCAAAAATTTTCCACGGCGAAGTAATGGGCCTACGTGATGTGATTACTTTCCAAGGTTCTACAGTGCATGAGCTCGAACGAGCATTTAAAGATTCGGTAGATGAGTATCTTACATGGTGCGCAGAACGGGGCGAAAAACCTGAAAAAACATTCTCCGGTAATTTGCGTATACGCATAGATCCTAATCTTCACGCACAACTTGCATTGGAAGCATCAATGCATAACAAAAGCCTCAATACATTTATTATCGATAAACTCAAGAGATAGAATACAGAATACCAAAAACAAGAACTTAATTGGCCTGCGCATAAGGTTAACTTTTTTTCTCATGTGCTTCTTGAAGAGCTTTGTTTAAAGATTGCTTCCACATATTAAATAGCTTGGGTGATTTATCCATTGTATCTATAAGCTCCTGTAAATCTTTTGATTGCATATACTTATTGAAAGCTTCAAAAGAATGCTTAGTCGAAATGAATGCATCGTACAAACTAATATTAATATATTCTGGTAATATTGATTTCATGCATATCTCTTATTTAGATTGCCATCTTAATGAGGTACTCATATCATGCATTTCAGTATCTGTATCTGGAATACTTCCCGACTCTATTAAAGTCGTTTTCAAGACATTCTGCCATTCTTTAAACCCCCATTGCGTTATATGAAATTGCTCAAGCTCACTTAAAAGATTATTAATATCCTGCGAATTAAAATCCTTATTGTATTCTTCCAAAAAATATATCATTGCCAAATAAAGATCACACGGTTCTATAGTAAGACTGTCTTTAAAAATATTCTTCATGTCGCACTTATTTATTATTTAAATTTCTTTTTACAAATTCTCTGTACGCAGGAGACCCTGGTTTTAATAATCCTAATTCAGGATCATAAGGTACCGGTGTAGGACTCTCATCGACCGATTATACTTCACTGGTATCCCCACACCTGTAAATTTTTGCGCATAGATTACCGTGAAGCAAGAGCTTTTGCAACAACATGTTAAGATTGACTGGGTCATTGTATATCTCTATGCTACACATAATTAGTTCATATTGAGGATTTATTATGCAAGCTATTGAATTTGTTACCCAAGTAAAAAATGGCATCATTGAAGTACCAAAAGAATATCTCCAATCTCTTCATGACCAATGCAGAATTATCATTCTTATCGACTCTGATGAACATAAAAACATTCCCAAAAAAAAGAAGAAGTTCACCTCTCTTGAAGTAGATACGCGAGGTTTGTTTAATAGAGACGAAGCGAATGAACGATAGAATATTTCTTGATACAAATATTCTTGTTTACGCCCATTCAGACACTGAACCAATCAAAAGAAAAATTGTGGAGACTATCCTTGAAAGTAACGATCTTTTTGTGATCAGTACGCAAGTTGTCAATGAATTTGTCAATGTAATGCATAAAAAAAGAGGCGTACTCTTTAACAAACTCGTCACATCAATACACGAATTTGCAGTAAGTTTTACTGTAGTACAAATCACTGTTCATACTATTGAACAAGCACCGCATATAGCCACTCAACATAACTATTCTTATTTTGATAGCCTTATGCTATCGGCAGCTTTAGAGCATAATTGTTCTGTCATATACACAGAAGACATGCATCATGCACATACATTGGACACACTGAAAATACAAAATCCATTTAGATGAAGCGATTTGGATTTTTACATGCACAATTTAGCCGTACAAACACTCAAAAACAAACAGATTATCGTTACCGAAAGACTTTCTGCACTCGAACGAGTGATCAAAAAATTCAGCGAACAATCTGTAAAAAATGATGATTATGAAGTTTTCAGAGATGCACTCATCAGACGCTTCAAGCATGTTGTTGGTACATTTTGGAAATTCATCAACATATACCTGCAAGACTACCTCAAAGTCCCGATCGCTATTGCAGCTCCTCGTGGCGTCCTGCGTGCTGCGGTTGAAGCAAAACTGATAAGCCACCAGGAGCTTAATCAGTTGCTCGATGCACTCACCGACAGAAATATCAGCTCACATGCCTATGATGAAGATATTACACAACAAGTCGCTAAACGCATCCCTGCACATTATGCAGTGATAAAAACGATATTTGGACGGCTCACGCTCAGTTAACTGATCCATTTTTGGTACAAACCCAATCATCCGTTATACTAATACGCATGATTATACTGCGTAACATAAGCCTTTCTTTTGGCTCTCAACTTGTTTTTGATCACATTTCAGAAACGATACAAGAATCTGATCGCATCGGCCTTTTCGGCCTCAATGGCTCGGGCAAATCGACACTTTTAAAAGTTATTGCTGGTCAACAAAAGCTTGATGGTGGTTCCATTGTCTATGCCCGCGGCAAGCGCATCGCGTATCTGCCCCAGGAGGTCACCCTCCATTCTGATGCCTCAATTTTAGATGAAACGATGGCAGTGTTTGCCGATTTGCATCGATTGGAAAAACGCATTGCAGAACTTGAAGCTCTGTTGCAAACCGATACCGATCATGCGGCAACACTTGAAGAATATGCTGAACTCTGCCTCAAGCGTGCTCAACTTGAGCCGGAAAAAAAGCGCGCTGCGGCAATCCAGATGCTCATGGGGCTTGGCTTTTCGGAGCAGCAGCTTGGACTCTCAGTCCAAACACTCAGTGTCGGCTGGAAGATGCGTATAGTCCTTGCAAAATTGTTGCTTCAAGAAGCAGATTTTTATCTGTTTGATGAACCGACCAACCATCTTGATATCGTCGCTAAAGAATGGTTTTTACAGTTTTTAGAATCGGCCCCTTTTGGTTTTTTACTCGTCTGCCATGAAAAACGCTTTTTAAACCGCTTATGCTCCCACATTCTCGAACTCGAACGGGGCAAAGGGACCATGTATACCGGCACCTACGATGACTATGTCGCTCAAAAGGCGGAAGCGTCTACACGTCTTCAAGCAGCCTATATACAGCAACGCAAAGAGCTTGCACGACAACAAGCTACGATCGAACGATTTCGCGCGGTTGCATCAAAATCGCGCATGGCGCAAAGCATGGAACGGCGACTTTCAAAAGTAGAGCGCATAGAGCTGCCCCTCGATAATCGCGTTATGGGCTTTCCGCTGCCACCGATTACCAAATCGGGCAAAATTGTGCTCATCGTTAAAAACGTCAGCTATGCCTTCGGCGACAAAACGATCTTCAGACACGTTTCTTTTGAGCTTGAACGAGGGGCCAAAGTTGGCATCATCGCACCGAACGGGGTTGGAAAAACAACACTCTTGAACCTCATCAGCGGTCGTTTGACGCTTCAAACCGGTTCTGTTGAACTTGGCTATCAGGTCACCACAGCCCTTTTCGATCAAGATCAAGCTCGTGCATTAGATCTCAAAAAATCGATCTTCGATAATGCGGCCAATGCCGCACAAAACAAATCTGATCAAACGATTCGGGGCATGCTTGGTGCCTTCTTGTTCAGTGGTAACACGGTCAACAAACTGGCGGAGGTATTGAGCGGTGGCGAACGGAACCGGCTTGGGATGGTCAAAGTGCTCTTGCAAGATGCCAATTTGTTGTTGCTGGATGAACCGACCAACCATTTGGATATTCCGTCAAAAGATGTATTATTAGACGCTTTGCAGCGTTATACGGGCACGATTTTGTTTGTGTCTCACGATCATGATTTTGTGAATAACTTGGCGACTCATATTATTGTGCTTACGCCTGATGGAGCAACCTTGTATCATGGCACCTATGATGAATATCTTTATCAAAAAGCAATGACAGGTGCTGGAGATAATGCCGCAGATATTTCCCAAAAAGTACCTCCATCTCGCTCCTGCGAAGCTGAGCGATCAAAAAAAGTACCTCAATCTCGCGTCAGCGACAGTGATCATCGCAAAAAAATCATGCAGATCGAAAAAACAATCAGCTCACTCGAAAGCTCAATCACCAAAATAGAAGGCTCGTTTGCTGATCTCGATTATGGCACCCCCGCATTCACCGAGGCGCTCGAAAAGCTCCAAATGCTCAAAAACCAGCTCGCCGCAGCAACCAAAACCTGGGAACAGCTTCACGAATAAGCTATTGGTTATAACACACATCTGAAAGCCGTGTCTTACGCTATTTTGCGAAAATAACAATCAATTTCTTGATTTTTGCAATTCAAATAGAAAATAATGATAAATGTAAAGGAGTCGAAAGCTCCACGGAGGTTTGTATGAATTATGCATGCGCACGCATGTCTTTATGGCTATTTTGTTTGCTGGGATCAGCAACAATACCTGCTTGGGGATCTGTCATTGTTTCAGTGGAAGTCAACAAGCTTACTGATAAGGACCAAAAAAAATCAGATGATATGTCTCAATATATTTTCACACTTAAGACAGAGTCCCGATCACAATTGTTCAACCCCCAGATTTCAAGTCAAAACCTATTTTTTGAAACGTTGCAACTGTTAATAAATGATGGATTTGAGTTTACACTTTCAACTATCAGATCAGATAATGATGAATACAATGTATATGAGCAAGTAATTGATAAAATAAACGGTCTTAATGATGGCGGCATAGCACCGATCAAGAAGTATATGATTCAAAACAGCAGGGCAAAAGACACTGATAATACCGATATGATAAAGCAAATTTTAAAAAATGCATTAAAAGATTTTGAATTAAAACTTGAACAAAATATTATAGGAAATTATAAACCACAAAAGGGTACTGCAAGCGAACGTGACAAAGATATTAGAGATTTAAAAAATATCATAGATAATACCGAATTTACCCAGCCTAACATCAAAAAGAATATAAAAGAAAAAATCGATACTCTGCAAAAAAAATTGATAAAGCAAGGTCATTTTAGCCCTCCTATGGATCTTTTTGATAATAAATCTCCATTGGTAGCCCCATATCGCATTGTATATTACGAAATTGAAAAACTTGGTAAATTTTTTGGTTTTACCTGTGCACCGATAGACTCAACTTGGTCTCAGTGGGTATCACACCAAGCATGGCGGCATAAAGGAAAATTATTGCTCCTTGGTCTTGGCGCTTTAGGTATTGCCGCCTATAGTTCAGGCATGCTTAATATACAACTACCATCATTACAGTTCCCATCGTTTGTAAAAAACCCTGCACCTACGTCACCTGTAAAACCTTTAGCACCAGTTAATGTTACGCCAGCATCGCCTGTGCCTATGCCTCCGATACAAGAATCAATCGTAACGCTTCCATTAAGTACTACACTTCCTGAATTTTAAAATGAATAGGAGGTAGTATGAAACACTATTACATCATCAAAAACGTACGCTGCACATTCATCGTGGCAACAACAATTTCACTACAACTTTTTTGTGCTGACACTATACCTACTCAAGCACAATATTCATACCTCGATATATTATTAGGCCGCCGGCGCCGGGCTGAAAAGCAAGAGTTGGAGGCAGAAATCAATAAACGTGTAGATGCAAAAAAGCTCAGATAGAAAAGGCAAAAACACATGCGCGCACCGCCCGGGTTACTTCATGGCGTACCGGATTGTATGAGGATATGCAAAAGCAAGGTGAACGAGAGCGCATAGCTGCAGCGTTACAACGAAAGACTGCTGAAGCTGAAGCTTTCAAGAAATATATCACAGAACATCCGCAAAATTTAGAAAAAATAGGCCAAGAACTTACCACAAAACAGTGGTGGGGATTCCGTACCATACAACCAACAAAACAGGCTGTAGAACGAGAAGCTCAAAAACGTACCTCACAAGGCTTTGCATCATGGCAAAAAGAGCACCCTATACAACTACCAGTCCAACAAACACCATCGCTCAGTAAGCGCATCTCATCATGGTGGTCGGACCTTAAGTGGCGACCAGTGGGCAATGCCACAGATTATTCAATTGTCCCCGTTCACTAATGCCGCCCAAAAGCAACAAGTCGCCATTTGACAGGCATGGATGCCACTTTTACACTGAACTACATTGTACTTTACTCATTAAATGCTTATGAAAAGCCCCTATTTTAGTTTTGAACTCATCTATCAATCGGCCAAATCTCGTGCACGGGTTGGGCGTATTCATACCCCTCATGGGGTTATCGATACTCCCAATTTTGTACCGGTCGGGACGAATGGCACCCTCAAGGCGCTCGATACCCATATGGTTGATCAACTTGGCGTGCAGTTGATGTTTTGTAATACGTACCATCTCATGATTCAGCCGGGTACTGAGGTGGTTGCTGCAGCGGGCGGACTTCATAACTTCATGAACCGTTCCATGCCAATTATTACTGATTCGGGTGGCTTTCAGGTGTTTAGTTTGGCATATGGCACTGTGCATGAAGAGCTGAAAAGTAAAGGCCAAAAAACGGGCAGCAATAGCGTGCTTAAAATTTCAGAAGATGGAGTCTTATTTCGTTCCTATCGTGATGGTTCCCCTATTTTGCTCACCCCCGAAAGTTCCATTCAGGCACAAAAAGCGCTCGGTGCCGATATCATAATCCCTCTCGATGAACTGCCGCCATATCACATCCAGCAACACGCGCTCATAAAATCATTAGAACGCACCCACCGCTGGGAGCAGCGCTCATTACTCGAGCACCAAAAAAATCCGGCGCAGCAGGCGATCTATGCCGTTATTCATGGTGGCGTCGACAACGAACTGCGGGGTCGTTCGGTGCAGTTTCTATCTCAATTGCCCTTCGATGGGTATGCCATCGGTGGCAGCATGGGCAAAACGCATATACAGATGCTCGCGATGCTTACGCAGCTTATGCCGCAAATGCCGTACCATACGCCGAATCATCTGCTTGGTATTGGGGATTTGCCTGCACTTGAAGCATGCATCCCACTTGGCATCGATACTTTTGATAGCTCACATCCAACGCGCTGCGCGCGCCACGGACTTGTGTTTACGCATACGGGCAACCTTAAAATACTCAACTCAGCGTTCAAAACCGATTTTGGTCCGCTCGAGGTTGACTGCAGCTGTTATACCTGCACCCACTATTCGCGTGCGTATCTGCACCATCTTTTTAAAGCACATGAGTTGATCGGATTCACCCTTGCTTCGGTGCATAATATCCATTTTATGGTACGATTAATGGAAAACTATCGCTCACGGATATTAAACGGAGAATTGTAAATGATTACGGTCATCACCTCACGCGCAAACCCATTGGTACAGCAGTATGCGGGGTTAAAAACAAGTCAAGAACGGTATGCACAAAGCCTATTTACTGCCGAAGGCATACGCATCTGCTCCACATTGCATGCGAGCGGCATCGTGCTTCGCCATCTTTTATACACACCGGAACATGAACCGACCATCGTCAACGAATTTCCCCTCGATCGCTGCGTGCGGGTGACCCCTCAAATTATCGATAAACTAACCACCACCGAAAGCCCAAGCGGAATTATCGGCATCTTCGAGATTCCTGAAGAACCGGATCCAGCCCTTATCACGCCGGGGCTCGTGCTCGCCGATATCAGCACCCCGGGCAACATGGGCACCCTCATCCGTACCGCCGCAGCAATGGGCGTCCCAAGCATTGTCATTGTGGAAGGCTCCGATCCGTGGTCACCCAAAGTCATTCAAGCAACGGCCGGCCTGATCGGCAATGTGCGCATCTTTCAGTGGTCATGGAAAGAGCTAATCTCATATGCAAAACAACATAATATTCCACTCTGCGGCCTGGTCGTTTCTGGTGGTAGGGCACCCCAGCAACTGCCCCTCTGTCAAAGCTTGTTGATTATTGGCAATGAGGCTCAGGGTCTCCCTCATGCATGGCAGAAAGAGTGTAAATATTTATTGACTCTGCCAATGCCGGGTAATGCCGAAAGCCTCAATGCAGCCGTCGCCGGCTCCATCGCATTATATGTGGGATATAGTGCGTAATTTTCAGCAGATGTAATTTGCTTTTTGTCCTATTTACCGCTATTTTTAGCATATACGTGCTGGCGTGTGGCCATCATGTCCGCCGCAACTTTAGTGAAGGCGAATTCGTTTAACCCTATAACCTCCGACAGGAGCAATATTACATGTCAAAAGAGCTTATACGCACCTCGCAGTATCGCACCTCAAAATCTAACATGGTAGAACCCGAAGATGTGGTTCTTGAAGTTGGCACCGATACCACCGCTGAATTAAACTCTCTCTATGATTCCATTTTTAATAACTATCGACCGGGCAAAACAACCATGGCGCGTGTTATCCGCATCGATTCTGATGGGGTACTCGTCGATCTAAAATACAAATCCCACGGTCTGATTCCGAAGTTTGAATTTGGCCCCCACGAGCTCAAAGGGCTCGCGGTTGGCGATGAAATCGAAGTTTTAATTGATCAGTTAGAAAGTCCCGACGGGCGCGTTGTAGTCTCGTATGAACGAGCAAAGGCAATGCGCGCTTGGGATCGCATCGTGAAGCTGTTCGAAGCAGGCGAACCGGTAACCGGTACCGTAACCCACAAGGTCAAGGGTGGTCTTTCGGTTGATATTGGCATCGATGCATTTTTACCAGGCTCCCAGATCGATCTTCAGCGGGTTACCGATTTTGATCAATATGTTGGTCAAAAAGTTACCGCAAGCATCCTGAAAATTAATCGCAAACGCGGCAACGTTATCATTTCTCGCCGCAAATACATGTCAGACCAGCGTGCCGACAGCCGCAAAAAGGTACTCAACGATCTCCAAGTTGGCCAGGTTATTCAGGGTATTGTCAAAAATATCACCAACTATGGGGCATTCATCGATATCGGCGGCGTCGACGGGCTCCTTCACATCACTGATATGACCTGGGGCCGCGTGGCACATCCAAGCGAACTACTTTCGATTGGCGATCAGATCACGGTGAAAGTGCTTTCATTCGATAAAGATACGGAAAAAATTTCACTCGGACTCAAACAGCTTACTCCGAACCCATGGGAAGAGGTTGAAAAAAACCTCGTCGTTGGTCAAAAGATCAAAGGCACTATTTCGAGCATTACCGATTATGGCCTTTTTGTGCAGGTAGCGCCGAATATCGAAGGGCTTGTCCATATATCTGAAATTTCATGGACCGATCGCATCGAAAATCTCAATACCCGCTACAAAGTAGGCGATGTGATTGAAGTACTTCTTGTAGCGCTCGATCGCGATAGCCGCCGCATGTCATTGAGCGTAAAACAGCTTGAAAAGAATCCGTGGGATCAAGTGACTGAACAGTTCTCTGTCGGTCAAAAGATCAAAGGTACCGTCAGTAACATTACCGATTTTGGCATCTTTGTGCAGCTCCTGCCCGGCATTGATGGGCTCGTGCACATTTCAGATCTCTCATGGACTGAGCATGTTGAGCATCCAAAAGATCGTTACACGGTCGGCCAAGAAGTCGATGCAATCATTCTTGCAATCGATAAAGAAAGCAAAAAAATATCGCTCGGCATTAAACAGCTTGAACAAGATCCATGGACCGAAGTTGAAACGCAATATCCTGTCGGTTCTTTGGTGCAAGGCACCGTAAGCAAGATCACCAATTTTGGTGCATTCATTCGCCTGCCGAGTGGCATTGAGGGACTCGTACACAATACTGCAGTACAAAGCGAACAAGGCAAAAAAGCTGATGAATATTTCACTGTCGGTGCAAGCCAAGAGTTCCGTGTGGTAAGCGTGAGCAAACAAGAACGCAAGATTGCGTTGAGCACGCGTCTTGATGCAACCGCACCAACGCCAGTGGCACCAAAATCGGCACTCAAATCAACGGTAAAAAAAGCTCCGAAGGCACCATCTGCTGCAAATAACCAACATCAGGCAAACGCAGCAAACTCTGGCGCCAAGAGCGCATTCCAATTAGCACTCGAATCTGCATTGCGCCAGCGTGAAGAAGAAACTGACGCAAAAAAGAACAACGGCAACAAGGAAGAGTAATGGCATTCACCTTTGCAATGATCAAACCTGATGCAGTACGCGCCGGCAACACCGGCGCGATCATCACACTCATCGAAAAAAGCGGCTTTGAAATTGTGCGCATGGAGAAAAAAACTCTGACTCGCGACATCGTGGAAGAGTTCTATGCAGTGCACAAAGCACGCTCATTTTTTGGTGAAATGGTCGATTTCGTAATCTCCGGCCCCGTCGTGCTCATGGCGCTCAAAAAATCTGATGCAGTCACCGCATGGCGTGAACTTATGGGTGCAACAAACCCGGTAATTGCCACCTATGGTACCGTACGCAGATTGTATGGAAAAGATATTGGTTCAAATGCCGCACATGGTTCAGATGCGCCAGAAACAGCAGCAACTGAGCTTGGTCTGTTTTTTCCCGATTTACGGATTGATACAGAATAATATCGCAATTGATTGGTCACGACAGTTTAAGGGCTCTCTGAATGAGGGCCCTTTTTTTGGCGTAGACCCAAATCTTGCCTTTGCAATAAAAAGCAGTACAATAAGTGTCAATTTTCATCGGTAACCACAAGGGGAGATCAGCATGCATCGTTTCTTAAAACTCACTTTTTTATCATTCTGTATTCCATTTTCTTTGACGGCTATGCAATTACGAACCATAAAAATTGCAACACGAACAATGCAAGCACCGATGCACAGTCATCATTATTCAACTAAACTGCCCTATAATCCAAACAACAACCACAAGACGTCAGACGATGATAAAGCCCTTACACAAACATCATCTAAGAAGACTACAATCTACCAACATGAACGCACACCTAATTCACCTATGAAATCGGTACAATCTGGCTACGCATACCCTTCCAGCTCTGAAGAAGAACAAAACCCCATGAGAACCCGCGCACCATTTGGAGAACGCATATATAGCTGCCCCTGCATCAGACCATATTTTGCACATGTAAAAACCAACATTCCTGATCCAAAATGGTTTGAGCAACTGCACAAGTATGATGAAGAGTATGAATGTAAAATGAAACAACTCACATACATTCTGGAGGAGTTTTCAGATAACACACAAATCACTGAAAAAATAATTACCGCACAACAACAGTTAAAGTGTCCTTCTCTTGCAACGTGTTACAATAATATTAGATCTGAATGTCGTGAAAATTCTTTCTCAGCGATGAAGTTTGCCGGCGGGCTTACATTTGCACTGATGTTTCCATTAGGTGTCGGCCTTGGATGCGGAATTATACCATCGGCAATAGTATCATCACTCTACGCATCAGTAATGGCAGGTCAAATAGTATACGACGGCATCTCTCCCTCATTTGATTCAATGATGGCATGCAATGCAATGATACATTACTACAAGGATAAAAATACAGCCATTACGAAGCTTTTAGATGAACTCAAACCAATGATGCAAGCAGAAACACAAAACAAAAGAAACGCTAAAAGTTAGCTCCCACTTTGATCTAGCCCCCCAAGATAATATGGATGATGCTTTAATTTGACTCATAAATTTGTGCGAATATGCCAGTTAACTACTTAATTCGCACAAATTTATTGCCTTTAACAGGGAAGTTGGATAGAATGTACCTTGCATTAAATTTGTAAGGTTCTTAATAATGATTGCTAAACGCGATATTGAAAAAGCACTCAAACAATATGCCAAGTTTCCCGTTGTGATCGTATTGGGGCCACGTCAATCGGGCAAAACTACGCTCGTGCAGAAGGTATTTGCCAAACACATCTATGTTAATCTTGAAGACCCGGACATACTCAGTTTTATTCTCAGAGATCCAAAACGTTTTTTGCGTGAATATACAAATGAACACGGTATTATTATTGATGAATTTCAATATGCACCCAAGTTACTTTCATACCTTCAGATCGAATCTGATCTTCATGATAGACCTGGTTATTTTGTGCTCACTGGCTCACAGAATTTCCTCATGAATCAGGCCATTACACAATCACTCGCAGGAAGAGCAGCCATTTTGCATCTGCTCCCTCTTTCTATCCATGAACTCGATAACAATAACCTGCTCCCACAATCTTTGGATATGCTTCTTTTTAAGGGTGGATATCCACGTATTCAAGCAAAAAAGTTACCCCCACGCACCGTGTTTCCCGCCTATATTAGAACTTATATTGAACGCGATGTACGGCAACTAACTAATGTTGAAAATCTTTCTACTTTTCAAAAATTTATGCAACTATGTGCAGCACGAGTAGGACAACAACTCAATATTAATGACCTTGCAACACAGTGTGGTATCAATCAAAAAACAGTTACCCACTGGCTTTCTATTCTTGAAGCTAGTTATATTCTTTTTCTGCTCAAACCATATTTCAATAATTTCACAAAAAGACTCACTAAAACACCAAAATTGTATTTTTATGATACCGGACTTGCAGCAGCATTTTTAGGCATACATTCTGCTAACGAACTTGCACTAAGCTCATTCCGTGGTCATTTATTTGAAAATCTTATTTTGGCAGATATCCATAAACAGTTTTTTAATCTCGGCTTTGAACCTTCATTGTATTTTTGGCGTGATCAAAATGGCAGAATAGAGATCGATGGGCTTATCACACTGGGCAATCGACTCATCCCGCTTGAAATAAAATCAGGTGAAACTATAATGAACGATTTTTTCACTGGCATTAAGAGTTGGTCTGCAATTGCAGATATCAACCCCGAGGATGCATACATTATCTATGGCGGCCAACTAAGACAATCACGCAGCACCGGCACAGTACTTCCTTGGCATAGCATTGGCACACTCGTACATAAGTTAGAAAAATCACGTCCTTGATTTTTCGCTAAAAACTAGCGCCGACTTTGATCCAGCCGCCCCAGGATGGTACTGGGCGGTTCACGTGGGCAATTTCAGTATAAAGACCACCGCCGAACGTCCATTCAAGTGTATTACATGTTTCATGCGCGCCAAAACCGACTAAGAAGGTGTGGTTCAGTGCGCTGCCACCTGCTCCGCTGTAGATATTAAGTTCACTTTCGCGCAGTGTGATAAATGTTTCGTCGGAAGGTGCTTGCTCTTTGATGGTACTTGTCGCCGCACTTTTTGCCACTGCAGGGTCAGTTGATGCACCCAAAATACCATAGTCGGTCACAAACCGATCCTCGAGCGCCAGATATTCTTGCGGGTGACCCCATAGATTGTAGCCGATTTCGATCTCATACCAGCAATTTCTAAAACGTAAACCACTTGCAAAGTTATAAATACCATACGGCCGCACGTGCATCTCACGCGTTAACACATTAACACCCGGCGTCACAACACCCGGTGTACACTCACGAGTCAAAAGCAAAAACCGGCTCCACGGCCTGCCACGCAAATCGAGCGTTCGATATTGGGTGTTTTTAAAAAGATAAGTACCATCAAGCATAACAAACCAGGCCCAGAGCGGCCCTTCACCTTCATTAAGCCGAATCTGCATATTAAGACCGCCATTAAACCCAACATGATAGCGATTACCTACATAGGCATTAAACAAATAAGTTGCTTCAGGTTTGTGTGCTGCGGGAATATTAAGACCAGCGTAATAGACAATAAAATTATCACGATCATACATATAGACGCGACCAAAACGCACATCAATCTCTGCTACGGCTGTCCGCTCTTGAGGGCCTGCTATTTTATCAAAAAGCCACGTTGGTTGTGCAAACGCCTCGATAATATCGCGGGGAAATGTGGTGCCCGGATTGCGCACCCCCATTTGGTGTAAATTCAGATTTGTTTTCACATGCACCACCGGTATCGTGACCGTCACGAATGATTGCTTAAAAAAACCATGATCGATCAGCGCTTCCAAATTTTGATGATATGAGATAAGCCCCCCATATTGCATATGCTCAGGACAGATGCTCAGATACCCAGAAAATTCTGAATTTAACCCAAGCCACTCAGCGCGCACATCACGCTCACAGGCAAATTGACTATCATCACCTGCAACAAGCAACTGATTTTTGCCTCTAAATAAAAAATATTGCGCAAATTTACTTTGCGCCAAATCATGATCACGAGAATGCTGATACAGAAAAATCATCTGCGGTGTACCAAAATTTTCTGGATTGTATTGCATCGAATCGATCAACTGGTGGAACACTTCAATGAGATCATAGACCGGCCGCAGAATCGTGAATGAACGACTGTATAAATTATGAGTATCCGCATACAATGACGCACCGCACAGCAACAAGCACATTACTAAAAAATGGAGCTGATGCTTCATGAAGATCCTTCTTAAAGATTCTGTTACAGTCTAGGAAAGAACAGATCTGAATACAAGAGCATAGAATACCAGCTTATGATCTTATTGTTGCCGCCTATACCTCCAAAAGAAGCTGGGGGATATTATTGGGCGCTAGGGCTTAAAAAAGAAATACGCACCAATCGATGATTCTTCATCTGTATCCTCACCCATGTAATTTTTTGCGCATAGATTACCGTGAAGTAAAAGCTTTTGCAACAACAAATTTAACATTATCGCCTTATATTTTATGATCACCTTGTGTCTCTTGACGCTTTTGATAAAGTAAGCCGTAGCATTGGCTGCGAATAACATGTGATTCATAAAACCGTATATCTTGAAAGAATACGATGTCAGAACAAGAAATTCAAAAAGATCCGGAAACAGGCAAGCCAAGCATAAACAATGATGCCGAGCATGATGATGAGTATCGCGACAAAAAAATACAACTACAAAAACTAATCGACGATCCTGATGGATGGCTTGGTTATGATGACAACAACTGCGGATGGAAAGCAAAAATACGTGAAGATGGCACACAAATTTGGTTGAGCAGTTACAATAAGATCATCCATAGCGCTGGCAGTAACCCGCCTTCGTTGCTCTGCAAAACTGGTTTGAAACTACTCAAACCCGGATCACGATTACATGAACGTTACATCAAAGATATGAAAGATCCCAACACCGAAAGCATCATAAAAAGTGTGATCCCTCGATACATAGTTATCGGTTCGGCACCATATCTTCTTGGGATAGTGATAAAAAATTTTTTACTAAATTATAACATCTACTTAAAATCAGAGGAAATCACACTCCTGATGGAAGCATTCGAATATGGCGAGCAGATACCTGAAGTACATGAACTTCTCTGTGCGATGGCATATCACATCCCCATAAGATACAACACCGTTGGCGATGTAATCCTTCACTGCTTGCTCGGTGTTAAAATATTTCTTCGTTTTGATACGTATGATTTTTATATGTCTACTGTGTGTTTTTTAGAAAAATATGGCAAACAAAAAGAGGCCACAGACATCCTCACCCTTGCATCAGAACTAGGGCAATTTCATATCGCACAATGGGTATATAAAAAATGGGAAAATTCCATGAAATGGGCACTGCAAGAACTTGATTTAGTTGACGATGATGCCATGCATGATATCAACAAGTGGATATGACTATCAATAATTTCGTGAATTATACAGCTTCGGACAACCGAGCTCTTACCGCTTCTACTTTCTTAACATGTTCCCATTGATATAGCATGAGGAACAGAAGACCTATTGGAAATGTGATGATCGCCATTAATGCTGCAAATCCATTAAAACATGTATATTCATCATACGAACCTTTAATTGCTGCTTTAAGCACTTCCTGCTCTTCGAAACTTACAGCAAAATATGTTTGCAGAACACGATCTACCATGGTTTTGCCGAATATCTTTTCTGAAATTGCTTTACGTATTTCATATATTTTTTGGGTCATTTGTTCTATATATGAGGTTTTTCCTTCGTCAGCATCTTGTTTTGCTGGAAAAACAACTGTATGGAGATTGCAAACATCTTTATAATTCATTCTCCAGATTATACACGCAGCTTCAATAACAGACAATGACTGCTCTGGCGTTGCAGATACCATGATCCCAAGCATAATCATGCCGAATAGGATAATATTGCCTATATACATACAAACTCCTTAAAAAATCTGATACATCTCATCCGACAAAGCTTTAGCGTAGTCGGAAGCTTCGTGCGAAAGCTGGCGTCCCATCGTCGATAATTATAGAAAAATTATGGCCTATAGTACAGCATCTTCTGCGGAGCGCTATCTGTTCAGCGTTCTTGCACCACTCATGATGAATGTTTCTACAGCACAATCGCAGTGATATGGATGGTCGTAAGTTTCTCAAGCGTAAGCACCAAAAAATCATCGTTGGTTTTCAGCGCCTTAACACTTTTTAGCCTATATGCCTTGCCACTTGTGGTGCTCATTACGGTACCTACTTCTGGCAGAACAACAAGGTCTTTATCTACAATAATATTGACTAAACGATCTTCGCGGAGATCTGCATGAACTTTTTGGTAAAAATTAGTACGCATTAAATGACTATCATGTAAATCAATTTTCTGCAAACATCTGATCACCAAATAACCGTTCATACCAAGTTTATATCCATCTTGAAGCTTGGAAGTGGTGAGCCGCTTAAAAAAGGTGATATTCTCAATTATATCAGCCAAATGGACTGGACCAACGGTACTGCATTCATATACATCGTCTTTTGTGATGAGATAAATGAAACCATCTAACCCTTCAATCATCCGCGTGCGTCTCACCACTTCTTTAACATCGCTGTGACTTGAGCATGCGCCTAGTGAAAATGGACAAAACCTATCGACAGCGGCTCTCTCAGCCGCATCTTTTATTGCAACGTATGTATCATACGGAACTAGCTTCACGCTGATAAGACCAGGGATTACACAATCGAAATCCTCTTGATCAACAATTTGAACGTCTTCTATAACGTAACCTATGCCCCTGAATTCAAGGATATTGTTGCGCTGTATCACATATGGATCATGCATATCGATTTTAACATATGCAAATAACTCACCGTTGCCATCGTCTGCATAAACCTGACATGGATACTTAACGTTGTAACATTTGTACAGAAACTCTGGAAACGTCGGCGCAGCAGTTTTAGTTTCATCAGCGCATACAAGGCCTGACATTAATGCTGCACACAAAACCGATAACTTCAATGTGTTTTTCATAAAACCCTTTGGTTATTTATTCTTTTTATATTCTATAATGATATCAGTCATGCGGCCTTCAACAAGCCGGTACTCTTCGTTACCAATCAATATTGGCAAGAGAGGAGGGAATATTTTTAACCAAACATCGTATTTGTTGCATTCATCAAATTGATCTGCCAAAGCACGTACACCTGCATCCGATGGTTCCGGATATTGTGCATTAAATTGCCGCGCAAAATCCTCACCTTTTTTTGCAAATACTGCGGTTTTTATCATTTCCCAGTCATTGAAGAAGTTAATATTGCGACGCATATATTCTGGTATAAAATCAATTGGAGCCACTCTAACTGAATCATCATGTGATGCTTTCACTTGTAGAACTGGCCCACCGATGGTGCCGACTACATCACCTTCATTACCATCAATTGCAGTTGCGGGAACTGCAGATATTGCTGCCATGAGCAGCGGTATTATTTTGAATAATTTATGCATCGAAACCTCCTTAGTCATTAATATATTTTTCATATAGTTTTCTACTGTCGCTGCTGTTTGTTATCAAAAATCATATGTACCGATGGCGCCCACCATATTGGATCAGCTTTTTCTAAATATCGCCTGATTGGGGTCGATTTGAGCACCCTGTTTGAGACAGAAGTTTACAGTTGTGGGATTTACGGTCTGTTTGATGTATTCACAATTGCTCATATCCTTAGCTGCTTGTTTATAAAGATGCGAACCAATACCTTTCTTTCGCATCTTTTCAACAACCCACACATAGTCAATAGAACAGAGAGGAACGCTATACAATATGTTACCTACAAATTCATTATTTTTATTATCAATAGCCTCAATGTAGCTGCTGTAGCCGTTCAACTTTTTTTCAAACCTAATGTCCTTCGTTGCATCTGCTGCTTGCATAGCACTGTTGTTTGCGACTACAAGTGCAAATGAACAGAAAGTTAAAGTTACGGTCTGAAAGCTGTTTTTGACTTTCATAGAATCCCCCATATTACATATAATTTACGCTCCACTATTACGTATAATTCTACAGAAATTATTCATATTGTCAATTTCGAGGCGAATTGATTTTAGCCCATATCCGCGCTATTCTGTAAACACAGAATATTGTTTTTTAACGCGATTGGATGCGCAAAAGGACCATTATGGCAAAGCCAAAGAATTACAATAAGCTCGCTCGTATGACAATAGACCTCTCCAGGGAGGAGCATCAGAAGCTCAAGGCCCTGGCGGCCATACTCGATAAAAGCCTCAAGGACCTCGTTTTGGATGCGGTAAACGCATACCTCAAAACAGAGGCGGTCAGAGAAAGCCCTTCATCTATCACTAAGGGCATACAATCGGCACCCAAGGATATGGACAAGGCATAACCATGGAACGAGCGGTTCTTTACGCGCGCGTATCATCGAAGGAACAGGAGACTGAGGGGTATTCAATACCGGCCCAGCTCAAATTTTTGCATGAATATGCCTCAAAGCATACGTATAGCGTTGTACAGGAATTTGTGGACGTTGAAACGGCGAAGAAATCGGGCCGTCCTGAGTTTGCACGGATGCTTGCATATGTAACAGATGACCCCAGCGTAAAACATATCTTGGTTGAAAAAACCGACCGACTGCTCCGTAACTTTTTTGACTACCACCTGATCGACCAGCTCATTAGCAAGAAGCAGAACATTACCATCCATCTGGTTAAAGAGGGCACCATTCTGAGCGCCGATTCACGCTCGAGTGAAAAGTTTGTGTTTGGCATCAAGGCACTCATGGCCAAAAATTTTATCGACAATCTCTCTGAAGAAACCAAGAAAGGCATGCTTGAAAAGGCTGAGCAAGGAACATACCCATCGTTTGCGCCGTACGGCTACATGAACACCATGGAGAATGGCAAGCGGGTGTTACAACATGATCCGCAAACGGCGCCGCTGATTAAGAAGATGTTTGAGCTCTATGCCACTGGCCAGTACTCGCTGTTATCACTCAAACGCAAGATGCTTGCCGATGGTATGGTTTATCGCAATGGCAAGAACTTTTATCACAGCATCGTGGAGAAGATTCTGAAGAATGAGTTTTATACCGGCATCTTTTATTGGAGGGGAAAGAAGTATGAGAACGCTTCTCACGCACCGATAATTACCAAAGAGCTGTTTCGGGAAGTGCAAGAACAACTCGCACGTCCTGCAAAGCAAAAATCGCGCAAGGGATTATTTGCATACACCACGTTGATTAAGTGTGGCGAGTGCGGATCGTCGATTACTGCAGAAATCAAAAAAGAGAAGTACATCTATTACCATTGCACCGGTTATGAAGGCGCCTGCTCGCGGCCGTACATGCGCGAAAAGATAATTGATGCTGCGATAGAAACAACGTTACAAGAACTGCAGATTACTGACGAGGTGCAGCAGATGATTATGCAGGAGCTGCGAGATAGTTTGAAGGAGCAGCTGGATTTACATGCGACGCATGTTGAGCAAATAGAAAAAGAGATACGAGTATTGCAGAACCGGATTGACCAGGCCTACCTTGATAAGCTTGACCGTAAAATCGATGAGACGTTTTGGCAAGAACAGAACAAAAAGTGGCTCACGGAAAAAGAGTTACTCGCTGCCAAAGTGCAAGGCTATCAACGACCAAATACTGCCCATCTTGAAAATGCTCACTTTTCGATAGAACTCGCAAAAAGAGCGACTGGACTGTTTAGATCAGCAAATGTGGAACAAAAGCGGGCTTTAGTCAGTTTGCTTGTATCGAACTTTTTTATAACCGCTGGGAATGCCGATCTGGAGCTGAAAGAACTGTACTCTCTGATGCGAATTTCCAGTAAAACTGGAAACTGGCGTCCCCAAAGGGAGTCGAACCCTTGTTTTTGCCGTGAAAGGGCAACGTCCTAGACCACTAGACGATGGGGACCTACTTCGTGTCTCGCTACGCTCGCTTACTACGTAGGGCAGGGCCTACTCTACGAGGAAACTAACTTTATCAAATACCTCGTTAGGTGTGGTATGGCTTGCCATACGACTGTGTCCTCCGAAGTTTTAACGAAGGAGGAAGCTCCGAAGGAGCGAAGTATGGTGAGCCGCGCTGGATTCGAACCAGCGACCCACAGCTTAAAAGGCTGTTGCTCTACCGACTGAGCTAGCGGCTCATATAACTATATATTTATGTCAAAAAAGATGTAATTAGAATGTAGCTATACCACCGCTATTTGTCAAGTTTAGAACGCAAAAATCGCGTTAGACACGGACATCACTGAAATTCCGGCAGTAACATTTTATAGATCTCTGCGAGATCTATTGATATTTGCTTGGTATCGGCCAAAGTGGGCAGAAAGTTGGTGTCTCCCCAAAATCGGGGCAATACGTGAACATGCAGGTGTTCTGGTATCCCCGCACCAGCTGCTTTACCAAGATTGATGCCAATGTTGCACCCCTCAGCCTGAAGTGCCGTTTCGAGCACTGCTGCCGCATGGCCCGCCTGTTCAATAAGCTCGACTCGCGCCTCGGGCTGTAACTCCTTTAAGGTGGCCACATGCGCATGAGGCACAATCAAGATATGGCCCGGATTGTAGGGATATTTATTAAGCATTGTCACCGTATGCTTGTTGCGTTTGAGCACAAATTCTTGCACATCATTGTTGCTTGCGATAATAGTACAAAAAATGCACCCTTTATCTCCCGTTTTAGCATGAATGCGTTGCGTGTATGCGCTCCGCCAAGGAGCATATAATTTTTTCATATATGAATCCATACAAAAAAACATTTCCATCACCTTGTCAATCGTAATGGCTATGTTAGCTTAAGACAAGCGTTGTGAGTTTGGGAGAACTAATGAGACAAGAGTTTATCGATCAGCGTCTACATAATATGCGCACTTTTGCAGAACCATTACTCGATAGCCACACGGTTCTTGTACAAATAAATGCGGTATTTGTGGAGTCTCACACCGCACTGCCAGCCAGCGTCGCAAAGCAATGTTGCGAAACTGTTGGTCTTGCACAAAAAGTAAAAACTGTTTTCGAACGCTTTTCTTACGCACGATCTTCCGTAAAAACCGAACCCCAAACACTTTCTGATACCTATTCATGCACCGGCATTGTTATTGCAGTCGGCAGTGAAGTTCGGACGCTAAGACCTGGTGATCATGTTGCATGTCTTGGTTCACGTGAAACATGGTACGCCGATCTTGCCTGCATTTCTGAATATGAAGCGGTCATATTACATGACCCAAAAGATTTTAAAAATCAGGCGGTTGCCGGATATGGCGTTTTTGCACTCCATGCAGTGCAACGGGCCCAGCTACAGGTGGGTCACACCGTATGTGTCATAGGTTTTAGCGCATTCGGCTATCTCGTTGTTCAGATTGCAAAATTAAGCGGTGCAGTAGTCATTGTAGTCGATGACAAAACAGAGCAACTACGCAAAGCGCAAGAATTGGGCGCCTCATATGTATATCACACCGATCAGGATAGTTGGCAGTCGGAGCTTTTATGTATCACACAACGACATGGTGTTGATGTTACTATCGTGGTTAATTCAACCACAAAAGGTGTGTCTCCTCTTGTTGCCATTAATATCACTCGCCCCCATGGCAGAATTGTACTGGTCGGCCTTCATGATATTTATATTAATCATGCGATCGTAGGCCGAAAGGATATAGATTTTGCCATTGCAGCACCACACGACAGTTGCAGTCATGATGAACAGATGCACCACTACCATACTCAAATTCCCTTTGTGCAGTGGAAGCAGCGAGTCGGACTCCAGCAGATATCGCGGCTCATTGCGACGCAGGAACTGAATGTCGAACCACTCATACAACGTGAATGGGATGTCACCCGAAAGATGACATGCCCACTCTTAGATCAAGATGCCGATCTTGGTATGCTAATATTATGTAAAAATTCTCCCGATTATTTTTTACAAATACCTGATGAAAATAGCGACAAAAAAACACATCGCCGCCGCTTGCAGAATATCACTCGTTTCGTGCCGGCTATACGGGATAGCATTCGTGTTGGTATCGTCGGGGCAGACAGTTTTGTGCAGGACACTTTGCTTCCAACGTTGATGCGACTTGGCGATGTTACCGTAAAGGCTATCGCCGACATAGAATATGCGCGTGCAGAACGCGTATCAAAACTGTATGGTGTAGCACGCAGTTGCCAATTTGATGCCGATTTTTTACAAGAAGATACGATTGATGCGATCGTTATCACCGCAAATACCGTCTATCAAGCTGATCGTGTCATTAATGCGTTGGAAGCAAACAAGGCGGTCTTTGCACAAGAACCCTTGGCAACTAATTTTGACCAACTCAATCGTATAAAGCAGATTCTCGAAGATAAACCTGAAATCCCATTCTGCATTGATTATCACCGCTCTCATGCACCATTCATAAAAAAAATTAAATCGGTACTTAAAAAACGTTCAACTCCGTTGATGGCACGCTATCGAGTCAATGCACGGAGTAGCGAAATCTGCAACAAAGGTACTCATGTTGGCAAAATCGTCAATGATGCGTGTCATTTTGTTGATCTCTTTTGCCATTTGACTGAAATACAACCGGTCGCTGTTTCAGTCGAGGCAATACATACGCTCCGTGATGATGTGTTCCCAACAGACAATTTTTCTGCACAAATAAGTTTTGCTGATGGCTCCGTATGCTCGCTTTTTTATACAACTCTGGGACATGAACATTATAAAGGGGAAGAGCTCGAAATCTTTTTCGACTCGAAAGTTATTATTATGCAAGATTTTTTAACGCTCCGTGGCCATGGATTACCTGCATGGTTTGATGAATCGGTATCAGCACCAAATTATGGTAGGGAACTTCTTATAGCCGATTTTTTTTCAGGACTCCGTGAAAGCCCAACACGCACTCCCATATCTCGTGAACATATAGTCATGGTTAACACACTAACTTTAACTATAGACAAACTCGCCTGTGCAGGTGGCGGAGAAATGCAGTTGTAGCATATTTCAAAAAAAGTAGTTATATTTTGTGCATTGTACACAATATACAGCACGAATATGACACCAACATTTGCATCAATTGGCACCTGTTTTATAGCACTATTATTTTTTACCTCGCGTTATGGCGCCGATTCTTCAATTCGCAGCAATCTTTTTGAAGTATTGCAAGAAGAAGTGGAAGAACTTGCAGAATCACATGCCAAAACTCCTCCTAATAATCTCGAAGCATTACAAGCATTTGCATCATTCGATACTGTATTGCAGAACACTTTCGATATCCTTTTTAAAAAACCTACAATGTCTGGTAGCCTAGCGTGGCCGTCACTGTCGGATCTAGTATCGATACGAAAAAGGGCGCAAGGCGAACAAAGCATGCGTCATGCAGTTTTAGAAAGTAATTACGCATACCTTTTAGAAAACTCGCTCGACTACCCACATTATACTCCCGCACTTGAAGTGGTATGTAATCATCTCAAAGATGCTTCCACTTCGGATGCATATAATGCCTACATAAACCAGTATTTCAGAGTTCTTGAGCCAGCACTAAGACCTACCTACTTTGAATCGTTTCTCAAGCATGCTATTGGATTACCCGATCATGAAGATAAAAGGGGCATGCTGACATTTCAGGCCCTTACCGCAACTGCTATGAAAGATAATGAAAAAAATCTAGATCAGGTCGTAAAAACAATTGCAACTACTGTATGCACCGCCAAACATGTAGCAAATGGGGCATATAAACTGGCTGAATCAGGCACACCAGCACATGATGCGTGCATTGCTACAGTTTCCACACACCAAGACACCATGGTGGCACAGGCTCTCATATATCTGCAGCATAAACACCAGTACCCTGCGCTCGCAGCCATGCTCACTCAAAATCCAAAAATTATCGATCCTTTTTTTAAATGTCTTCAAAATATCATAAATGATGGGGGCTTACGCACTACGGTAAAAAAATGGGCTGTACAACAGACCCCCTATTGGCAGCGAATTTTTAGCAAATTTTCCTGGGCAGCGCTCCGTGAAGATTCTTTTAAATCGATACGTTTGATGCTTACGCAACGCTTTTCGACATTATGTGCAAATACGAAAGGTATGCAAAAATTCTGTACTCAGGCTAGTTCATCGTGGCTCGATGCGCTTTTGGTCTGTGCCGAATCTCATGCTGTTTCACAGACACTCAAACCAGGGGATAAACAATATGTGCCGCAACATACTGCTTTGCTTAAACGATTCTGTGCATTAGATACCACCACATACACATCAGAACAAGCAAAGTATGTATATATCACTGTTCAAAATTTGCAAGACATTCTTTATGATTACAATTCACCACAACAAAATAGTGCGATGATCGATTTATTATTATCTCGCAGTTACACCTCAATTATCGATATTGTTGTTAACAAATGGAACAAGGATAAATATATAACCATAGATAATTTCATTGCAGTCACAAAAAAAAATATACAACATCTATCTGCTGATGACTGTTATAACATTGCAACGTTGTGTGCTAATAAATACACCGCTAGAGCTGATCTCAGAAATTATTGGATTACCGAAGCAGCGCGCAAAGGACATGAAAAGAGTGTAGGACTTCTCTTTTTAGATTCAGCAGTCAAAGGCAAGCTCGTTCAAAATAGTTCAATATTTGAAGCAGCATGTACTGCTAATCCCACAAACTTTTATAATAGAACGATGCGGGATTTGTGTTATATTCATGCAATAGGTAATAATATGGAATCGTTATTACCCTCTATTGATGTATACCAATTTTGCACCGATTTTCTAACACGTAATCCAAAACCACAATCAGCAGATACTGAATTAACCACTCTGTATGGCGCTTATGCATGGGCATTCACTAAAATTTTGGCCCATAAGTTGTATAATGCCCCGATCAATCAGACAGAGATTTTATCATTACTGAAAAATAGTTACATACGAATTCTAGCATGTGATAAAACTGCCTTAAATCCTCTTGCTATTACACCAAAAGCTGTCCTTTCATATTATGAATCTGTCATACAGAAAGAATGCACTGGCAACAATAACTCTATCGCATCACGAGAAAATGTAGCAACCGCAACATTACTACTGAGCGAATCGTTACCATATTCTATAAAAAACAACATGAATTTATGTCTACAAGGCATCGCACATGCATTAGGTATTACCCATCTCGAGCCTGCAATGTATGAAGAAACATTACATACATTTTTCAAAAAAGAGAATTTCACTGGCTTTAGACCAATGCTACTCGCGGTGCTCGCACATCAAGCAGATTTAGAGAATTTTTTTCAAACACCAGTAAGTAGATTAAATGTAGAAGCTGAAAATCCAGCTTCTACAAAAATAGAGCAGTCCCTATCTTCACTTTTGTTGACATCTCCTATCTATGCAACACTCCAAACGCTGTGCGCATCAGATACTATCGCTGCAGAACATGCTATGTGTTTTATGATACGCGGTAACATATGCAAAGAGGATAGCGATGACAAAGGTCAAATACTGAGGCGCCTCTGCGACATGTATAAAAAAACTGACAGTGAATATTATTCAGAAGCATGTAAAATCCTGCAAAAACATGTCACTGCTACCCTTGAAAAAAAAGAATCAGTTGAGTTTAAGGATACGTTAGAAGAATGCATGGTGATCCATAAAAAATTAGAAAAAAATATACCACCAACAAAAGAGGATCATCAACGCATACAATCATATATAAAATCACCAACGTTAAAGCCGTTAAGCATGTATTATGCATTGGAAGCAGCTTTATATGCAGTAATGCCACTCGAAGAACACTCATTTACTCGCTCTGATTTGATATTTATGGCACTTGCACAGGCATATCATCTTGGTGCTGATGAAGGTAAAACAATTAAAACGTTTAATCCATGGCTCGTTTTTGTTACTCCTGCATTGCGAGCATATATGTGGAAGGAAACCACTACACAAACAGATCCACCCATTATGCAAAATGATCTTCTTATGCGTGGATATGCCGCATTATTGAATGAAAAAAATAAAACAAAAGAAAAGCGAATAACTCTCTTAAAACCCGGCATTGAGAAGAACGCCTTTTGTACATTATTATATGCACAATGCATAACAGATAATTGGCAGATAACACCACACCACATGCCCGAAATCACAGAACGTATAGCCTTGTATAATCTGATGCGTTATGCAGTAATGCAAGGCCAGCGCTCTAAAAAAGAGGCTGCCTCTCTCGATCAAGCAACTCAGACACAGGCAAGTATAATATTACAAGACTGGATGCATCAAACTGATATTGGGGCCTCAATAACCTTCATGTCCACTATTTTAGATGTGGTTACTCAAATGAAACTACTGGTTTGTACACCGTTTGAATTGAACCAGTCATCAACACTCAAATTTGATCCTCATCATAATGAGCTGATAAAATATGCAGAATCATATAATTTGATAGAACCAATCAAAAAAGAATCATTACAGCATGCTACACATGAAACTCTTGCAACAGCTGCTTTATTTCGCATGTATCTACCCGGTGTCAATGCAGCACTTGGTACAAAAAAGAATTATATTAAGAATATCGCTTTCATCGAATGCATATTAAGCTACTGCCCATTCTATATAAGTGCAATATCAAATGATGAACATAAAAAAGCTGTACAAAAAACAGTTATGGAGTTTATTAATAAAGCATTAGAATTTGCACCAAAAAATCAGGCGTTAAAAACACTAAAACGCAATCTTGAAAAATTATGGTCATCAAAAAAGGGCACAACGTAGTGCTCTAATATATTCCCATCTACTATATGCCACATACAAAATATCTCGCTGCCATGCATAGGCTTGCACCACCGCACCGAGGTACATTAGCTCTTGCATATATGCATACGGACACCAGCGGTCATTCACCAGCGCCACAATTGCAACACCATCATGTGCATCATCTGGCAATCGATTAAAAAAAAGTTCCGAACAAATATACGGCACAAACGCATATTTACTGAGCATCATAAGAGGCCGTTCATTATCGGAAGGTACAATTTCGGGCATAGTGGCAAAAAATAAATTATAAAAAAAACTATTTTTAAAAAACCAGGGCAAGCGCTCAATGAGTGGCATTGCATGGCGTTTATCAAATCGCACTTGCAAGGTGCCATCATGCAGCCAATAACAACTATTGCGATAATGACCTGCGTCATTATAAAAAGAGCCGATAATATAATCGTGGATGTCATGGCCAGATTTATATGTTGCAAGCAATGATTGTGCACACAATTCCCACGGATATACTGCTGATTCTGGCAATACAGCACCGCATACATTTGTAGCATTGCCCGCAGCTATGGCAACATAGTCATGCAACAAGTTACACGCTGCAGAATATTCATCAGTGCATGGAATTGATTTTGGTACATGAGCAATATGTGGATACATGCAATCGCTTTCAGGAGCATTGTGCATCAATATACAGGCCATAATTATTAGTGCCGATCCGATCAGTAGCAGTAGCTTGTGCGTTTGCATACAATAGGCACAAAAACCGGCATATGCACAAAACAACAAAGTGTAACCAGTAACACCCAACATGGGTAATCCTGTAAGCGCACTAGGATGCGTTGCTAATGGTATGATGGGATTCAATAGCAAATATCCTTCACACCTACCGAGTGGCCACAGCATGAGGTAGGTCATACAAAGCCAGTAAGTAGATAACCAACATGCTCTGATTGCTTCGCATGGCTGGCGATATTGTGCACATATGTATTGTTCAATTAATGCACCGTACCACCAAAAAAAAGCGGTAAACAGCGCAAGATAAAGTATCAACAAAAATCCTGGAAGCGATGCATAGATAGCAGGCGTTGCAGCAAGCCGCACGATGCCTACAATCACGGCAGCTAGATGCATGCTATAAGCAATTGTTGCCCACGCAAAGCCATACCAAAAAAAAGTTGATGCTGGGGTGCGAATACACATTAAAAGCAGCATGCTCACTACTGTGCCCCACCAAAAAAAGGTCGGGTACAAAAATGCAGCACCATAGGTGCATGCAGACACGATTAGATATACGAAAGACATGTGCATGATCAGAGAGGAAGCATTAATTCAGTAAGTAGATCCATGTGCCAAGAATAGTAGCAAATGTCGTCCAAAGGCCGTACGGTACTAAAAGCAACGCCGTCGTCAACGATGTTTTACGGATCAGTCCAAACAACATCCAGACTGTAATACAAAGCATGCCCGCATTCAATGCGGCAAGACCAAGTTGGTGACGCACAAAAAAAATATAGGGCCACATTGCATGAAGACAGACATTTGCCAAAAAGACAATCATAATGAGATACCATTGCGGCGTGTGCTCGTAGAGATTAAATACAAGCAATGCACAGAGGGTCGTTAAAATGTAGATAATTGTCCATGCAACCCCAAAAACCCAGATTGGCGGTGTTATAGGAGGGAGCTTGAGCGAGAAATACCAGATCCATTGAGTGCGCATGAACCACTGGTTGATGAGCATACTGATAATAGTGATAAGAGGGATGATGAGCCAATTGGCACGCACACAGATCTGCATAGAATAGTTCCCCAGTAATTGAAATGATTATATCTGTACAATACTGTGTGCATGCAATAAAAAGCTACAGCTTATTTGTTAGTGAACGGGCAATGCATCTATTTTTTTGATCGGCGGCGTAAATTGATAATCACACATATTCAACAGATAGCTGGCTGCACTTATTGTACCAAGTCCAATACCTATTTTTAACAGTGTTTTACCATACTTTTCAAGTTCTTTAATTCTCTTGGGCAAGTATTGTTCACGCAACCAAAAGAGTAATCCAAAAGCGACTGCACCCGTCATGACCGGCACTACCGCTGGGTTCGAAGCTATCGCGTCTATGCAACAATTATTCTGCATTAAAAACTGCAAAAACGTATCCGTTGCATACCACGCAACACTGCCAACACCCGCTGCTATCAGAGTACCCACAGAATCGGCAGTATAACTGAACACGTGTGCCAAACCACCAAGAGCCAGAACTCCTGCGCTCGCTGCGCCAATGGCTTTCGTTCCCGACGTAGTCACCGCATTAACTTCTATGCAGCTCATGGTAAGGCCCAAACAGGCCGTAATAAGTATCAGTTTTTTCATAAAACCCCCATTTATCATTAGATTTAGGCATTTATATAAGAATAACAGAATTTAAAATAATTACAACGAGAATTATTGAACAGCGATTTCATCGATCTGATCGTGACTTCTAAGGCAAGCCCCCCTCATAGAAGATAAAGACCTCTTTTAATGCACTTCAATATACTGTATATTTGTATTCATATTATTTTTTTACATTGCGAGCGCGTTCATGCGATTTTTGACCTTGTTGGTACCATTTGTATTAGTATTTAATGCTATTCATCTCCATAGTATGGACAGTAAGTTACCTCCTGAGATGGTAGCACATACCATGTCCTTATGTGATGCTAATAGCATACCTGAAATTAAAAAGGACAATTTTGATCCCGTTGAATGGGATGACAAAGCACTTGCTAAGAGAACGCTACTCCCTACACATTTTAACCCTCATATCCCTTACCTCAATATATGGAAATCATGGGATTGGCTTCCTCAGATCGCACAAAAATCGCTTTTATGGCCATTAACACGTTTTACAACCACACCAAACTACATAAAGGCTCAATTAAATTCAAAGCCCAAGACAAAGGCAAAACTGTTTGAGCTTGATACAAATGTCCATACAGATGAAGTTATGTTTGACAGTAATTGGTTAAATTTTGGATGTTTGACACACAAGTTACCCAACAATAAGCATGCGCTTATGTTTTTAGCTTTAAATGATGTAATTGCTACTCAAGGTGAAGAGGGAGCCGTCACAAATTTGACCATGTTTCCAAGTGAACCTACAGCTGTATATTTAAAAGATATACAAACATCCGCCTTTTCTTCAGCACAATACATGGTTATTGCTGAATCTGATGCTAAAAAGGTAAATGTTAAAGTTTGTGCTCCCACGCCAGCTGTTTTTAAGAAAGTAGCTCCTCGAGATTTCCAAAGCCGGTATGATCATTATGCGCTTTCTAAAGCTGGCCATATATGGAAAATATCCAAAGATAGTGAGGATAAAATGCGGTTTGATAAACAAAAAGTTCTCGATTCGCGTGGAATTGAAAGAACATATCAACAAATGGCAATGAGCAAATCAGGACTTGTTGCTGTAGTAGACCATGAGGGCGCAGTATTTATCGGAGATCCCTTATTTGAGCCAAAACCCCTGCTTATGCATATAGGCACCATACCTACCGGCAATATTATACGTTTTGCGCATACGCATAAGCCGGATAAAAAACACATTGGTAATCATATGGTCTACGCTACCTATGATAAAGGTATATTTAATACATCCTATCCAACTATAGCCATCGATTATAATTATAATAATATGGTTATGAATTATTGGTTGATTAAAAATAAATTACAAGCAAAACGATAGCACTAAAAAATAGAGATCATATTGTCTTGTACTGTGATGAGCTTTTCTCCAATGAGTTCTTGTAAAATGCATTCCACGCGTCCGGCATCTTTTGAAATCATCGCAATCAACTGATCTTTACGTATTACCACCTCTTTGGTGGTTAATGCGCAAATTATGGCACCGCGAATTTGGCGGTCTGAGCCTTCAAATTTACTTTGCACCACATGATGTCTGCTTTTTCTGCTTGGGTTTGGCAACATTTTTTTAAGATGGACCCCATAATCCATGAGCGCATAATACCAATCCCGGGGTTTATCCATATCAAGAGTGGCTGCCACTAGTGGCATCAGCTCATTATCATGAATATCAGTTTTGCCAAGAAAAAAATGGTGAATAAATACGGTCCGAATATTGGTTTCGATAAATAAAGTTGGTTTATTGAATGCAAATGCACAGATTGAACCTGCGGTGGCCTTGCCAATGCCAGGTAACCGTATCAGTTGTTCTGGTGTGTCGGGGATGATGCCCGCATAGTTGTGTACCACCTCACGTGCCAAGTCATGTAAAAATTTGCCGCGCCGATTATATCCAAGCCCTTGCCATAAATTGAGCACGGTCCGCAGATCAACCTGCGCAAGTGCCGCAATCGTCGGTAGTTTTTGCATAAATACTGTATATTTCGGTACAACTCGATAGGTTTGTGTTTGTTGGAGCATAATTTCAGAAACCATCACTGCATAGGGGTCATCAACATGGCGCCATGAGAATTGGCGACCATGCACACGATAAAAGTCCCAAATTGTTTTTTGAAAAGCACAAATATCATTTGTATTCACATTCACAAAAACCCCATCAACCAGTTTATATGCGGTGAAGTGCAAAAAGTATTGCACTCATTCTGCAGATTATCTTAGAGTAGCATTAACTATTGTTACATAAAAATGGAGAGACTCATGTATACTAATCGCCATACATTGTTTGCAGCTATTGTTTTATGCAGTACCCATGTTTGCCGTCCTCTCAACATGAACCCTGTCCCTGATGACGTTAATTTTGTCGATTATCATTATGTAGGGACCCACAACTCACATGTGTATAAACGCTTTTTTACGACCACTTATCAGCATGAAACTGATCTTGATGATCAGCTTAATAATGGCATCCGAGGGTTTATGCTCGATGTCTATCCGTGGAATGAAGATGAAATGAATCTCCCAGGATTACTGAAGACAAATAGGCGAGTTGGTCCCGGTGCAGCGGTCATGTCCCATGCGAAGCCCGGTGTTGTTGCTTTTTCTCAAAAAGGATTTACCGGTTGGGATGGAATCCTTGCTATTGTCGAATACCAAACTTATCAATATGAGCTAGAAAAAATAATAAACTTTCTTAAAAAAAATCCACGTGAAATTATTGTGGTACATATGGAAGATTATGTTGGCATTAAAGGTTTATCAGCAGAAACAGAAGAAGCAGTTAAAAGATTGAAATATGACCCCTTATTTAGACCAAGTGATTGGAATATCAAGCAGGCAACACCGGACCTATGGCCAAACTTAGCCTGGATGAGAAGAAACAATAAACGATTGCTGATCACTACTGGTGCCGATGTTGCTCCCGATAAGATTACTAACTATGGTGCAATTTGGGATTATCGTAACTTTCAATCAAATACCTGGGGATCATTGAACACCTGTTCTGACCCAAAACCTGCTGCATGCAACCCTGAAGAGTTGTGTAGAACATACCAAGCATTTCCCAATACAACGGTCAGTTATTTTAATCACTTCAGAGGCGATGCAATTACCTGGGCGCTGTGGGATGTAGAGAGAGATAATCGCTATGATGTGCTCTTAGATGCGTATAATAAGTGCAAAAATGGTTTTTTCGGTGGCAAAACACCAAACGGTATCTTTACTGACCGCACCGTAGAATCGGTACGCGATTTGAAAAGCAAGGGAATAAAAACCGTGTTTGATCTTATCAATGAATGGAATGCTCAAGCGGCCGCAGCGGCGCAGGCTAAAAGAGAGGCACAAGAAGCTGCGCTTGCACGTATGAAAGAAGCTCGCTCGCAAAAATAACTCTTCACCAATGTACGAGCCTTTGCTATATAAAATTTTAAGCACTTAGAGTACCATAAAGATCACATATAAATTTAAGAGGATTTTTGTGGGACCGGTTATTTTACCAATCTGGGGACCAATTGCAATACAAGCATACGGCTTATTCATCGCGCTTGGTGCTATAGCCTTTTTGACTCTCATTCAACGTGACAAACGATTTATTACACTTAATTTAAAAGATTCATTTAATACCATTTTCATGCTCGGTATTGTTGCTGTACTTGTTGGAGGGCGTTTTTTGCACGTGCTCACCCACTTTGATGAGTATAATTCATGGCTCGAATGGTTTGCACTGTGGGAACCGGGCTTTGCAGCACTTGGCAGTATTTTGTGCGTGCTTTTTATCATCCCAGTCTATCTTTTTATGCATAAAATACCGATGCTGCCATTTTTAGATTTAGTTGCCACGTATGCACCACTGTTACAATCGATCGCGCGGCTCGGCTGTTTTTTTGCTGGCTGCTGTTTTGGGTGCATAACCACAGTGCCGTGGCATGTTACATATACTCATCCAGCATCACTCGCACCGCTTGATCTCAGCTTGCATCCATCACAACTGTATAGTGCCGGACTTTTATTTTTGTTATTTCTTTTTATGTATTTTATTGCACGCATACGGTACACAAGGCCGGGCCAACAGGCAACTTTATACTTGATCGGTGCAGCTACTGAACGATTTATTACCGATTTTTGGCGAGGCGATCGTGAAATGGTATATGAAAACATCCCGTTTTCACTGCATCAATTGATTGCACTGAGCATAATTGTCTGTGCACTCGTGGGATACGCGATATACGTAAACACCAAAAAATAACATTGCACTATGAATATTTTTGAAATCATTAAACAAAAAATTAATATTCTTGATGTTGCACGTGACTACACAGCTCTCAAGCGCGCGGGTGGTTACTGGAAAGGCCGGTGCCCCTTTCATCATGAAAAAACTGCATCATTCACCGTCAGTCCCGATCGGGGCATTTTCTATTGTTTCGGCTGTCATGTCAGCGGCGACGTTATTGCTTTTATTGCACGCGCGGAAAATTTGTCTGGGCAGTTTGATGCGGCAAAATTACTCGCAGAGCGCAATGGCATCGAGATACCAGATGACAACTCGATGCATGGCCCAAAAACACCCCTCCATGAAAAAGAACGGTATTTGGCAATCCATGCATTGGTCGCAGAATGGGCATATGCACAACTAGTACGCAATCGCGATGCGCTTGCGTATATTGCAAGCCGTGGATTCAACCAAGATATTCTAAAGCAATATACTGTTGGCTATTTTCCCGCAGGTCAGCATAGTATTAAAACGCTTCTCACACTCATGCATACGCATAATTTTCTCGCCGAAGATTTGGTCAACTGCCATATTTTAGCGCAGAGCAAAAACATCTACCATTCACCATTCGAAGAACGGATTTTGTTTCCGATAAAAAATCATGTGGGACAGATTTGCGGATTTGGCGGACGGGTCTACAAAAAAACTGACACACGGCCGAAATATTACAATACCAAAGAATCAGATCTTTTTATAAAAGGATCATTGCTCTTTGGTTTCGATCAGGCAAAAAAAGCAATCCAAGAAAAGCAGGCGGTCTTTGTCGTTGAAGGGTATACCGATTGTCTTGCGATGGTACAACATGGCTTTACCAACACCGTGGCGACATTAGGCACAGCCTGTACTCAGGCTCATCTCAAACTTCTTTCGCGCCACGCAGACACTTTATATGTCTTGTACGATGCGGATAATGCGGGTACTCAGGCGATTTTACGGATGACCCAACTCTGTTGGCAGGTCAGCATGGAGCTGAAAGTGATCACCTTGCCGCAGGGAAGCGACCCGGCAAGCTTTTTGATGGGCAGTGGCCCACTCTCTGATCGAATAATCCAAGCCCAAGATATTTTCCTCTATTATGTACAAACGATAGCCCCGCAGTTTACCGGGGCGAGCTTGAACCGTAAGCTCGAAACGCTCCGGCACTTGCTCGAGGCGATCGGAGGCATCGAGGACCAGCTCAAGCGTGATCTGGTCGTCTACCAGGCTTCTCAGACACTCACAATTCCTGCGGGAATCCTTTCAGCCGAGCTGCGACGCATGCGATCTGAAGAGCATATCGATCGATTAAATCCAGCTTCAAAAGCCAACTCTGCCGAGTCCGTAGAATTTTCGGGGGCAACACAATTAGAAAAAAAAATAACCTGTGCTATACTGAACCATACCGATATATTGGATACACGCAGTATCGCGTATGTAATTCGTTATATGCCGCAGCCACTCGCTGAATATGTACGTGCCGTTGTTGCCTTGTGCCATAAGGGGGTAAGAGACCCGTTTAAAGAGTTTTATGCACAGCAGGCCCCGGATACCCAACAAGCAGTCAGTGCGCTGATATGTTCCGAAAGTGCTCAACCCACGCCCGAACACGTTCGGGCACTTTTTGAACAGTGGCAACGATTGCAGTGGCGCCGCATCGTAGCAGATATTAAGGAAAAGATTGCAGAAGCGACATTGCACAAGGATACAACAACCGTGGAAAATCTGATAGCAGAGTTCGGTAGACTAAAACAGGAGTTGATGGAAGGGGTTCAATCGTCTTAAGGACGACTTAATTGGGATCAGATATGAATAAAAAAGTACAAAAAACGACAAGCCGTCAGAAAAAAATAACCGCCACAACAAGCGGCACCGCATATTCGGCAACGATCGATTTAAATAAAGAGCTAGTCGAAGAACTTCTTGAAAGAGGTAAACGTGATGGCGTGCTTTCGTATGAAGAGATCATAGAGCTTGGTCACAAACACCATCTCAGTGATAAAGATACGGAAGAGCTTTTAAAGCTGTTCGAAAAAGAAAATATCGAGATGATTACTCAGGAAGAGATGGAAGGTTCCGATCTTGGGGGCGATACTGAGCAGGATGATGCGGTCAAAACATCGGCACGTCGACGCGATTTTGACGCAACACTCGATGAAGAGGAAGAAGAGTATGAAGAAGAGGATAAGGATGAAGTTGGTGATGAAGATGTGCGCCAAGTTTCAGGCACCACGCAGCTCACCGACAGTGTAAAATCATATCTGCGTGATATCGGTAAAATTCCATTGCTTAACAAAAAGACCGAATCGGTCATTGCACAAAAAATCGCCGATGGCAAACGTGAATCGATCGAAGCGATATCAAAATTCGCCTTTGTGCAAAAAGAGCTTTTGATGATTGGGGAACGAGTAAAACGGGATAAACTCCAACTTAAGGGGGTCATTCAGTTTTCTGAATTTGATGAAGATAATCTTCCTAAATTCGAAGAGGAAAAGAATGCTTTTCTTCATACGATCCAAGAACTTGCTGATCTCATTGCCAATGAGCAAAAAATATATTACAGCTATCGTGGCAAGTTAGACAGTGCAGCGGCCAAAAAAGAGATGTTGCAGGCGGTACATGAAAATCGCAATAAGGTGTTTGAAAAGATACAGTCAATCCGTCTTGCCAACAAATTTATCCGCCGCATGGGTGCACGACTAGAAAAAACATTTGCAAAGATCAGAGAAAAACAACAGCTCATCGAACAGGCACAACGGGAGATTGTACAGCTCGAATCACACACACCAATGACCCCTGATGAAGTAGCGCAGTGTGAAGAACTCAAAAAAAATATACGCATTTCACACAAACTACTCAAAAAAATAGATCAAGAACTTGGCTTATCGCGCGCAGACAGCATCAAATACCACACACAACTGCTCGTCGGTCAGCGCAAAGATAAACGGGCAAAAGATGATCTTGCACGTGCCAACTTACGCCTTGTTGTCAATATTGCAAAAAAATATGTAAACCGTGGACTCCATTTTCTTGACTTGATTCAAGAAGGTAACATTGGCCTCATGAAGGCTGTTGAAAAATTTGAATTCGAGCGAGGTTTTAAATTCTCGACCTATGCCACCTGGTGGATCAGGCAAGCAATTACACGAGCAATTGCGGATCAATCGCGTATCATTCGTGTACCGGTCCACATGGTTGAAACGCTCAATAAAATAAACAAGATAAAACGTACCTATTTGCAAGAAAATGGCAAAGAGCCATCCCATGAAGAACTTGCAAAAATGCTCGGTATGGATGAGAAAAAGATTAAAAACATTATCAAAGTATCAAAAGACCCTGTTTCTCTCGACACAGCCGTTGGTGATAGTGAAGATGCTTCGATTAAAGATTTTATAGAAAATGAAAATGAACCCTCACCTGCAGAAACAGTGCTTAGTAGCGATCTGAAAGAGCGAGTCCGTGAAGAGCTTAAAAAACTCACGCCGCGTGAAGAAAAGGTGCTCAAAATGCGTTTTGGCATTGATGTTGCATCAGAACATACGCTCGAAGAGGTGGGTAAAGATTTCTCCGTCACCCGAGAACGGATCAGGCAGATTGAAGTAAAAGCACTGCGCAAACTACGTCATCCATCACGCTGCAAATCACTGAAAACTTTCCTGCCAAAAGAGTCTCTGGATGATAAGATGGAAGATGATGTATTCTTAGATGACACTATGGATACGGAATAAGTAAGCGAGCAGTATGCAGGAACCACTGAGTATAGGCCTGCCACTCATATGTTTTGCAGGGGCATTGTGTGTGCGGGCAATATTATCATTTCTTGAAACGAGTATAACCGCGTTGCGGCTTTTTAAAGTAAAAGAGCTTGCAAGCAAGACCCAACGATACGACACTCTGTTTAAAGCACTCGAAACATCCCCCCACGAAGTGTTGATCAGTATTTTGGTGGCAAATAGCGTCGCTGATGTAATTGCCGCAACACTCGCAACCACTACCACACAACGTATTTTTACCCAACTTGGCTTTTCTCAAGGGCTCGGCTTTTCGATGGGTATTGGCTTTGCATCGCTTGCTATCATTGTGTTCGGCGAAATTGTACCCAAAAATATGGCCCGAAGCCGCGGCGATCAACTGTTTCAATCATTGCTCGGCATTACCAACTTTATGTTTATCATCATGAAGCCGATCACCCATCGGCTCTTGTGGCTGACCGACAAGCTCACGAGCCTCGTGCAGCGGCGCACGCAAGTGTCGGTCGATACCGATTGGGTATCATCCGAAAAAGAGATTCGTTTCATGATCGATTATATTCATCAGCGGGGCCTCATCGACCCGACCAAAACTGCCATGCTCAAAAATATCTTTGAACTTGGCAGCACACAGGTAAAAGAGGTCATGGTACCCGCCAGTGACATGGTCGCCGTCGAAGTATCAACTACGGTCGCCGAAACATTGGATGTATTTTCGCAATATCACTTTACACGACTGCCGGTGTATGAAAGAGAACTTGATAACATCATCGGCATGATTCATCAAAAAGACATTTTTCAGTTACTGCTCAAAAAAGAGCTAAAACCACTCAAAGCGATCATGCGCCCGATCATGTTCATCCCTGAAACGGTACGAGTGAATCAATTATTACAAGAATTTCGCTCACAGCATATGCATATTGCCATCGTACTCAACGAATATGGCTCCGCCACCGGCCTTGTCACGCTCGAAGATGTCATCGAGGAAATCGTTGGTGATATTAGTGATGAGCATGAAGCGGCACATCAAGCGATCATTGCTCTGGCCAACGGCGGCTGGCTTGTCAATGCGGCCACGCCGCTCAATGATCTGAAAGATTATTTTAGCATACAATTCGAACCAACTAACTCCCTGACGCTTGGTGGATTCTTGACCGAACAGTTGCAGCATATTCCTCAAAAAGGTGAATCGATTATGTTTAGCGGTTATACATTTCAGGTGCAAAAAGCGAGCCACAAACGAGTCCGCCAGGTATTGATTACAAAAGTTGAATAGCGATGTTACCATTCACTCACGGGCAGTAGATCTTTCTCTATAGTCTGCTTAAACGATTCGCTCAGTTTTTGCCATTCCGCAATGCTTACAAAAATAGGCAGATCAGATTCTTCGAAGGCTTCTACCATCGCATCATAATCTTCAAATGGTATCGGCTTCATAATACAAAGATCAAGATCAGAAAGTTCCCGCTGGGTCCCTTTGGCACGCGAACCATATACACGGATATCGTACTGAAGATAGGGTTTTATGATTGAGAGCAGAATTTTTTTGTCCCGTGGTTCAAGATACAACATCAGATGACCCGCAATTTTTGAGGAATTTGGTCAATTCTTTTGAAAAATCATCAAAAACCGCAATGACTGCATCAGCATTTGCTTCATCATAGGTATGTACCGTAATATTCCGTGCTTTCAAAAAATCAAACCACAATTCTGGATTTTCAATTAAACGTTCTAATGCGGCAGCTCTGAACACTTCACGTGGAGAATTATATTCTTTACCGCGCACTAACAACAACTTACGCATTGCTTTCCAAGCAAGTTCGTAGGTAAATTCAAATGCCTGAATCGCACCAGCTTGCTGTTGCTCATCGTCCAAACGCAGGCGAAATTTTTCAAACTTAGCACGCGCCCTCAGCAATGGTTGCAAATTAATATCATTATTGTTCATGGATTCTCACATTTCAAATTATTTCTGCTTGATCACGACGTTCTTTGAGTGCATGGAGCACAATCTGGCTCCAGGATTCGAAATGGTTGATCATTGTGGTGCATTCTTCTAATGACATAAAGACGCCACTTTTAAGTTCTGATTTTATGCGGATTGCGTCGCTCGTACCGTTCAATAAAAAGACAAAGCCCATATGCACGCGGCCGACTTCGTTCGTGTCATCATTTAATACGCCGAGCGGCTCTATCGTCAGTGTATCCTCATATGCTACTTCTTCATGAAATTCGCGGTTTGCCCACATATAAAGATCATTTGATTTGATATCTTCTTGCCGAATGTGGCCACCGATACCGACGGTGTATTTATTTTGCAAGCGGGTTTCAGATGCGCCACCGGTGCGCTGCATCACAAAGATGCGGCCTTCATGCATAAAAACGAGGTATGGAATTATTTGTTTGTAGCGCGGATCCTGTTCGGCGGCGCTCCGGAGCATGAACTCTTTTTTGGTGTTCACGATAGTCAAATAGCGGTTCAAATTATCATGCCTCAGACCATGCCACTCTTCATATTCACTCATAAGATGCTCACGCTTGACGACCAAAATCGATTCTTCAAGTTTAGGAATGACAACTGTATTTTGTGGCGTAACTATGGCCATAACGGCACCTTTTCTTTTCTAACGGTTTTTGACGACTGTCTGTAAACACAATACCCTAAAGATAGCAGCAATAGGTGCTGATTGCTACCGATCAGTACCGAGACTATAAGGAACCCTATGGCATACGATATCCATGCGATCGAATCTAAATGGCAGCACTACTGGAAGCGGCATCCCTACAAAACTGGGGAGGCCGATTTTATCACCCCAAAATATTACTGCCTCGACATGTTTCCGTATCCATCAGGTTCTGGACTCCACGTTGGTCACTGGCGCGGCTACGTACTTTCTGATGTCTATGCACGGATAAAAAAGTTGCAAGGTTATAATGTTTTACATCCGATGGGGTGGGATGCATTCGGGCTTCCCGCGGAAAATGACGCGATTAAAAAAGGAATTCTCCCACAAATAAGCACTGCTAAAAATATTGAGCATTTCAAAGAACAGCTCCAAGCGATTGCCGCAATCTATGACTGGGATAAAGAGATAAACACAACCGATCCCCATTATTATAAATGGACCCAATGGATCTTTTTGCAAATGTATAAAGCAGGTCTCGCGTACGAAGCATCGATGCCGATCAACTGGTGCCCTTCCTGTCTGACCGGTCTTGCCAACGAAGAAGTTGTCGAAGGCTCCTGCGAACGCTGCGGCACCGGCGTTACTTATAAAGAGGTACGCCAATGGGTGCTGCGCATCACGCAGTATGCACAAAAACTACTCGATGGACTCGATACGCTCGAATGGCCCGACAAAGTAAAACAGATGCAGCGAAACTGGATCGGGCGCTCTGAAGGCTTGATATTTCGAAACCCTGTCAAAGGTTCTGATTTAGTGCTTGAAACCTATTCTGCACACTTTGAAGCATTTTGCGCCGACACTTTTTTGGTCATCGCGCCAGATCATCCAATACTTAATAAACTTCTCGAGGGCGTACCAAACAAAACAGAAATTTTAGCATTTTGTGACACGATACTTGCCGAACGTACCGCTGATAAAAGTCATCATGAACGGGAACCGAAAGGTATCTTCACCGGCCGTTACACGATCGATCCGGTCGGTAATGGCGAATTACCCATCTGGATTGCAAGCTTTGCGTTGGCCGATTATGGTACCGGTATTATCAAATGCTCTGCACATGATGAACGTGATTTTGCATTTGCCAAAAAATATAACATTCCGCTCAAAGCAGTGCTTGTGCCGCAGGACCCGCTCGAACAAAAAAAGGTGCTCAACTTTGAATACTGTTACACCAACACTAAAGAGGGCATCTTAACAGAACCAACTCCTTTTGCCGGTAAAATTGCAGCAGAATGTCGTGCAGACATAGTCGCCTATTGCGAAGAGCATAATCTTGCACGCAAACATGTTACATATAAACTCCGTGATTGGATCTTTTCGCGCCAGCGCTATTGGGGTGAGCCGATTCCGCTGGTGCACTGCAAAAAGTGTGGTGTCGTGCCGGTACCAGAAAATGAACTACCCGTCACCTTGCCTTATGTCGAAAAATATCAACCAACCGGCACAGGCGAATCGCCACTTGCCGCGGTCACTGAGTGGGTCAATACTACGTGCCCTTCATGCAAAGGGCCTGCAAAGCGGGAAACGAACACAATGCCCCAATGGGCCGGCTCATGCTGGTATTTTTTGCGCTATCCAAACCCAACACTTACCGATAAGCCGTTTGATAGCGACGACATGCGCTACTGGCTGCCGGTTGATTTGTATGTTGGGGGCATTGAACACGCCATTTTACATCTCTTGTATGCCCGCTTTTATGTAAAAGTGTTGTATGATCTTAGCTATCTTCCCTTTAATGAGCCGTTTACACGGCTCTTTAACCAGGGCATGGTGCTCAAATATTCTGAACACTCAGGTCACGTGGAAAAGATGTCCAAATCGAAAGGCAACGTGGTCAATCCTGATGCAATCGTCACCGAATACGGCTCCGATGCGCTCCGCATGTACATGCTTTTTATAGGCCCGCCAGAACTTGATTGTGAATGGCAAGACACCGGACTCGATGGCATCAAGCGCTTTTTGAACCGTGTGTGGGATTATTGTGCCAACCCAGCACACATTATCACCGCTGGCGAAACTGAACCTCTCGTTGTTACCAAGCGGGTGCACAAATTTATTTTTGAATTTCAGCAACGACTCGACAGATTTCGTCCAAACACTGCAATTTCAGCCGCCATGGAACTTTTTAATGACCTCATCGCACATCAATGGCCCGTTTCACCACAACTGCTTGAAATGATATTGGTATGTCTTTCAACCATGGCACCACATCTTGCATCAGAACTGTTGGAACGTCTGTGCGATAAAAAACTTGCCGAATGTAAATGGCCTGCATATAATCCCGCGCTTATTCTTGAAGAAACGGTCACTATTGTAGTGCAAGTGAATGGCAAATTACGTGCCCGGATTGCAATTGAACGCGGCGCGTCACAAGCAGCGGTTGAAGAAAAAGCACGCATTGCCGTTGCTCACTGGCTTGACGACAAAGAGATTCTAAAAATAGTGTTCGTCGAAGATAAATTGCTGAGCTTTGTGATAAAATAATGTTCAATTTCATAAAACAGAAGCTCAACAGTTTTTATACCCATTTTAATCAGACGCTCAATGCCTTATTGGGCCGCAACACGGTCGATGCAGCGACCCTCAAAAAGCTTGAGATTTTGTTACTTTCAGCCGATACCGGAGTAAAAACGACTCAGACCATTATCGAAACTCTCAAAAAAACAAACTCGCAGGCGCCACTTCATGAACGACTCGCCCATATATTACAAGATATAGTCACAATACCCACGCCTGATCTGAAGCAAAAATCGGTATTTCTGTTGGTTGGCATCAATGGGAGCGGTAAGACCACGGCGATCGGCAAGCTCGCATACCACTTTAAAAATCTCGGCAAACGCGTGCTAATCGTCGCTGCTGATACATTCCGGGCTGCTGCTACCGAACAGGTTGCTGAATGGGCAGCACGCATGGACGTCGAATGCATGAGCGGCCAACAGGGGCAGGACAGTGCTGCAGTAGTTTATAAAGGGTGTGAAAAGTTCATAAAAGAAAAAATTGATATATTATTGATCGATACTGCCGGTCGACTCCAAACTAAAATCAATCTTATGCAAGAACTTGCCAAAATACGTCGTACCATCGCACGATTCGTTCCTGACGGTACCGTTATGACGTTGCTCACGATCGATAGTATGCTCGGCCAAAATTCGCTTGAACAGGCAACCTTATTTAAAGAATCTACCGCTGTTGACGGCATTGTATTGACCAAAATGGATGGCACCGGCAAAGGGGGCATCATTTTTGCCATTACGAATCTGCTTCACATCCCCATTATTTTTATCTCTTACGGCGAGTCACCAGAAAGTTTTTCATTGTTTGATCCCGCTGCATTTGTAAAGCAGTTAGTATATGAAAAACTATGAAAAATAGCGTAAGCACAGTTTTGCATCATCTTATAGCACAACTCAGAAATAATTACGAAACGCCCGAAGCTACTTCGATCGCGTGGGAACTGATTAGTTTTGTGGCGCACAAAACTAAAACCGAACTGCTCAGTAGCAACATAATAATTTCAGACTCTGAACTTGCCCAGCTCATCGAACTGCTCAAAAAACATCTGGTGCAACATGTTCCCATCGCATATCTCACTGGCACAGTGCAATTTGGGGCATTACAACTTTCAATACGGCCTCCTATTTTAATTCCGCGCTCAGAAACAGAGCAGTGGTGCTATAGATTAATTGATCTGTTAAAACCATTGTCGCTCAAATCGCTCCGAATTCTTGATCTGTGCATCGGTTCCGGGTGCATTGCACTCGCACTGGCGCATGCATTTCCCAATACTACCGTAGTCGGTATTGATATCGATGATCAGGCCCTCGCGCTTGCACGCGAAAATAGTCAGCGACTTAATATTACCAACTGCACCTGGATTAAATCTGATCTTTTTGAAAATCTCGATACCGAACCTAATGGTTCGGCTTTTGATATTATTGTCACCAATCCACCCTATATCGGGCATGCAGAGCGTGAGACGCTCACGCCGAGTGTTCGCAATTTTGAATCAGCACGTGCACTTTTTGCCGATGATCACGGCTATGCGATCATCAAAAAGATCATCGCCGCTGCACCGTGCTACATTCGGCCCAATCCGGTGCTTACCGCACACAACATGCCGCAACTTTTTATAGAAATCGGGTCTACACAGGCAAAAATGGTAGAAACTTTCATGCACATGCACGAGTATGCAACAATACAGACATGGAAAGATTATCAAGGTCATGATCGCGTGATATGCGCACGAGTTCCCGTATGCACAACACACAAAAAGCTGGACGCGGATTAATCGTTATTTTGGTGTATAAAAATAGCATTGTATGCGCGGAAATAGCACGCGGCATTTATAAACCGTATCGCCTCAATGCGATCAGCGCCAATTCTCACGAACAACTCATCGCTTCAGCGCAAGGGCTGATACAAACGCAGCGGATAGGCACTTGGATTCGCACTTTTTTGACCAAATATCAGCACAAAGAACATCGCATCGCGCTTATCATAGATGAGCCGATAATCACACAGGGATATGCAACTACCATTGATGCCTCTGCACAGGCATACCTTGTACAAAATCTTGCAATGCCGCACACCCATATCGAAACATTATATTTGCATCCCCACGAAGATCGCTTTTTGCACTGGTGGTCACGCTGTCATTATGCTCTGTTGCTGCAAGTACAACTGCTTGCAAAGGCCTATCGAGCAAATATAGTGCGCGTCATGCCAGCATTTCCTGCACTTTTTGCACTCTATAAAACCATTCGTGGCACCACCTTTCACCCGCTCCAATGCGCCGCAGATCTCGCAGCTCATAATTATGATATTGGTGCATGTATCGATCACCAGGTGGCCAGACAACTTGCAGAGGGCCTACCGACAAATATCGAGCCCCACATTGCAAAAACACTCGTGGGAGCAGCAATTTATGAAGGATTATAAAGTATGAAAAAAATCAATCTTATTTATGCGGTTTCACCGCACGAACAGCAGATTATTAAACGATGGTATGCGCATACTATGACAATTAGCATTGCGCTGCTTGTAATCATGTTCATGTATACTGGCATCACAATCTATTATATGCGTTTATGCACCACACATTGTGTGCCCTGTTTTTCAGCAAGTGCAGCGCAGGATCTGAACAAAAAATATACAACGTACAAAGCACAAAGTACCCATCAAACACACCGCACACAAGTGGCGAATAATATGGTCAACACAGTGCGCTGCTACAAAACGGTGCTCGATTGCTACATCGATGGCATTGCTGCGGTACAATTAATCGATCTGCAGCTTAACCCTACCGATGTAAAAATCACCTGCATCACACCACAGCGTGATATATTACAAAAATCGATCGATCGACTCAAACAGACTGAATGCCCTGCACAGGTCACACTCGAATCGCTCGAAAAAAAGAATAACACGCAGGGGTTGACTTGCACGCTCCGTGCGCAATGGAAAAAAATAACGCCATAGTGTACAGTGATACTTATTCATACACATAATCATTACGCACAATACCATGCCTATCATCCAAAAACTGTCTCACAAAGAAGCACAAAAAATAGCCGCCGGTGAAGTAATCGAACGTCCCGCAAGTGTTGTCAAAGAACTCATGGAAAATAGCCTCGATGCGGGAGCAACCTGCATTACCGTGACCATCAACGATGGGGGCCGCACTTATATTTCATGTGCTGACGATGGCTCCGGCATGGACCCGATCGATGCTCGTGCCTCCATTCAAACGCATACCACGAGCAAAATCAGATCCCTCGATGATCTTTTTACCCTCACGACCTTCGGTTTCCGGGGAGAAGCACTTGCATCAATTAGTGCAGTGAGTACACTGCAAATAATCACAAAAGAGAAAACACAACTGCACGCCACATATATCAAAGTAGAAGACGGCATCATAGTCGATGAACGCATCGAAGCACGTGATACCGGTACTACGATAATTGTTGAAAACTTATTCAAAACAGTGCCTGCACGGCTCAAATTTTTAAAAAAAGATGAAACAGAACAGCGCCATATCACGCAGCTTTTTGATGCACTCTGCTTGGCCCATCCGAAGGTTCATGCGAAATTGATCATCAATGGTACAACACATACCAATTACCCCGCCACCGAAAGCTATCTCGAACGGGCGCAACAAATACTGCTCAACAAAACTTATGTCGCGCTCATACCACTGCAATCGCATATCCACAAAGGCATCACCGTCGAAGGAGCGATCAGCACCCACCAAACACAACGTTTTGATAAAAGTGGCATCTATATGTTCGTAAATCATCGCTGGGTAAAAAATATCGGCCTTTCGCGCGCCGTGATGCGCGCCTACACCGTACTGCCCGAAGGTAAATTTCCCGTTGTAAGCCTACACATCATGGTTGATCCGGCAATTATTGATGTCAATATGCATCCGCGCAAAGAGGAGGTTGCATTTACCAATAGTGCAATCGTGGAACAGGCGGTAACTGAGGCGATTACCAAAACTCTTGAAAGTGAATTGCTCACGCACATTGTGCCAAAAAACGTGCCGCCATTCTCATCACACGCATCATTGCCCGAACCAGTTTTTGCGCTCAAACAACCAATGAGCACGCCAGCATCGCGAGCAACTCAACGAGATGTAGTCCCGCATATCGAAAAACCTGTGCATATCCCAGCATCTCTGAATCATGCCATGGATATGGTCCAAGAAACTTCTCATACAACAGTTCTTGGTCAACTTGATGCAACTTATATTCTTTCAACTACCGAACAAGGTTTGACTATCGTCGATCAGCATGCTGCTCATGAGCGAATCTTATATGAACAATTTGTCGCACGTTTTGGTACCATCGAAACGGTGCAACTATTGTTTCCAGAAATTGTTACCCTGCCACCAACCGATTATGAACTGATACTGCAGTATCAAGAGCTTTTTAATAATCATGGTATCATTGCAGAACCATTCGGGAGCACACAAATACGGGTCACCGCACTGCCCGTGTTTGCCAAACATATCAGCGTGCAACAACTGCTCATGGAGCTCATCACCACATTTCATGAAGTACCTATAAAAGCCGATGCTCTCTTGTTTTTTACCCATGCACTGCGCGCGCAGATGGCCTGCAAGGCAGCAGTCAAAGCGGGTGACACACTCACAACCGCGCACATGCAACAACTGCTCCGCGATCTTGCAGCAGTACCAAATAAATTAACCTGTCCTCACGGTCGACCGACCTATTGGGCTATTACCGTGAAAGAATTGGAGAAAAAATTTCAGCGTGTAGCCTGAGACACCAAAATTATGTAAACTGACGTTGCATTCTTTGTCATATAAAAGGAGATCTATATGAAACGATTTATTTTTATGATCTTGGCAAGCAATATGTTTGCATTGCACGCAGCTGATGATCAAAGCATCAGAAACCTGATACTTACCCACCGCACAGATAAAGATGATGTAACGGCAGTCTCTAGAATAAATTTTGATAATGAAAATATCACTGATGAGCAACTCAAACAAGCTCTCACTATTGCTTCACGATTAATATCCTTTTCTGCAAACAAACATATACTTAATAGTCCAACTTTCCCATATTGTGCATCGCTTACAACACTCATTTTAAGTAATGGTACCCTCACCACATTTCCCCTCGGTGATGCTCTTATGAAAATGCCATGTTTGCACAAGCTTGTATTATCAAACAATCAAATCGAATCCATTGCAAGTGACACTGATGCAGCGAAGAATTGTCGTTGTGCGCCACAAGCCCCATGGAAACACACTTCACTACAAGAATTAGACCTCAACGGAAACCTATTAACTGAATTTAATATGCATATTATCGAAAACTTACCTAAACTCAAAAAGGCAGATTTTTCTGATAACCCCATTGCACGCATTGCGGTGCCCAGACAACTTAATTACAGTCCAGGCCGTGAGGTCTGCTCAATTAAACTCAAAAATAGTTCTCTGACAGATGTGACGCAAAAAGCATTAGTGGAACATGGATACAGTTACACAAAAATCGCTGCCCGCCTAGAAACCTTTGGAATTCTAGTTGGTGGAATAAGCGGAGGTGGCACGGCAGTAGGACTCGCTTTTGCTCTCTGTCCAACCATAGGTCTATGGGGTATACCACCGGGGGTTGGCCTGATCGCGTTGGGAACGAGCGCGGGATTAGGTTTACCGTACATTGCACTACCTGCCGATAAACGTACCTACCAAGCATATGTTTTTGATTTCGGCAACAGCAATGCATCGTCACTCGGCGAAGTTGCAATCGATGCAGATTCTTCTTCAGGTTCAAAAAATTAAAACTTGCGGTACAAAAACCAGCTGTATGCACGGTTATACAATGAACCCCTGCCTTGTAACTGAAAGCCGTAATTGATAAGCCATAAACCAACGAGCGCCACGCACAGGCGCAGCAAAATTTCGCCGAGCGAGAAAAAGATCAGCACAAAACCGCCGATAATTGCTAAAATACCGAGAATTGTATTTGCCATGGCATACCTCATAAGATAAAACTTTAGTGTACCAAAAAAAGAGGTTATAATCAGTTTTATGTACATAGTTTATTTGGAGTAATATATGCAGGCAGTCACTGATAGTGTCGATATAGCCACCCTCACAAAAATGGCTGAAAACATGTTCGGTAGAATAGTCAAAGCCGTTGTTGATATAGAGCGGAATATTATGGTCATTGATGCTAAAATGCACTCTGACGAAGAACTGTTTTTGTTGGAAGACGGCTCGGAACAAGGCAATTTGTGGGGCATTAATTTATCACCTGCACATTGGGGAACCGATGGGTTTGTGGTGTTTGATTCAATGATAAATTTACGACCCAGTTGGGGAAACAGAACACGCGGCGTCGACGATCCATCGACTCAAGAAAAAATAAAAAAATTAGTATATAAACTGGTAAAAGAATGATGATGCATAAAGGCCTTACGCAAGAACATTGGTGCACTTTCACACTATTTTTTCAACTCGCCAATGTTGGTGCAGAGATAGGTCGCTGCATCAATTGGAAAAAAAGTGGTGATCTTGAAAGTAGCCGTGCTGCATTTTTCCGTGGCCTTGAACTACTTGATCTCACCATTCGTGATCCCAAACATCGTGGTGCTCGTTTAAAAGAGCTGGTACGCACCCGCGAAGCGCTTATTGATCATTTTATGTATGATAACGAATATCAAACGACAGATGAACAATGGGATAATTATTTTTATGAATTTAATTATGCCGCTGCGCTGGAACGAGGAAGATAGAAAATATCACATTTTTTAAAGGACAATCGAATGAAAATGTTCATGTTAAGCATAGCTCTATTCACCGCAGGAAGCACCTGTGTAGCAATGGATAAAAAATATAAGTTACCCAGCGAAGAGATTATAAGCGACAGATTATGTAAGGCTTATTTCGAGCACTTTTGCACAAAGACCGATATTGTCAAATTGCTTGCAAATAAGGAACTGTCTGCTCTCGCTGTAGCAGTGAAAGTTGAACAAAGTCTTGGTTACTATGAGACATATTTAAAGCACTCTCCGATGAGCAAATTAATGTGGATGTCAAAACCAGATATCATAAAGATCCTTCTTCAAGATCATCCTAAAGCTATTGCAGAATTGAAAACTCGAGGAGTTTTAGGCGACGAAAGTTAAGCTGCCTGTGGTTTCGCTTCTTTGAGCATGCATTCAAGCACGCATTCAAAAGAATATGCCATCCCCTCGATAAAATAATCTATCCACGGCGTTATATCAGCCTCAGCGCGGCCCTCATGATAATTATGTGAAGGACCAATGCTGATCGCGTCATAATAGGCACCAAGATTGCGTGCATAATATTCTTCTAAAGAATATAAGCCTTTTGTTCTGGCTTGAGCCTGTTGCCCTCAATCATAGTTGAATAATGAGTGGTATAAATGCGCGCACTTTCACGCAATGAGGTAAGCACTGCAGGAGTCAATGGTACTGCAATGACCCGCTCGCGGATGCTCTCAATATCCATGAGCCGTTTAGCGGTTTGTGGAGTAATACTATAGACGGGCTTAAATTGATTTTTCATAGCATATAAATGCAGTTTTAATGACAGTAGCAATTAAGATAAGCATGCAGATATTTTGCTGATAAAACAAGATTTAGGGTGATGAGGCGTCTTTGTAGTTCATCATGAATGCAATGGTGCCTTCTATCTGTTCCTTTGTGGGATGAAAGCCCACATGCTCCTCATGTGCAGTGCGTTCGAGGAGCAGCAGACCCTGCCGTTCTGCGTACACATCAACGAGCGCCTTGCCACTCAACTTATCTGACAAAAATTCTCCATATTGCAAATACAAAGCAGGTAAGTTTTCAACCGATCGAGCCAGCACATCGATGTCGGTCCACACATCTTCTAATTTTTTCACCGAATAATATAACGCCGCCGCATCCCACGTCACTTGTGGGCGAAACACGTACACGCATCCTGCGCCAAGCAGCAAGCCATAATACAATGCTGCATACCCACCCATCGAATGACCAATCATACACAGTTGCGATTGTTCAAGCCTCAGTTGTTGTAACACGGTCATAATAATATCATAATATAATGGTGTTTTCGGTTCTTCTACCGAGCCGAGATACCAACGAATGTCGTCATCTTTTAAAAATAAGTAGGCAATATCATCCCATGCTTGATCATCGCGCCAGAACCATGACCACATCGTATATTTTCCCACCGTTGCGCCATTAAATAAGACCCACAACTGTTTTGGTGTTTTGGCCGGATATAACAAATATGAAAGACCGTGCTTGGTGTGCTCATATTTACTTTTCACATATGTGATTAGTGCCGGATCACCGCGTATTTCTCGAATAAATTCGGCATCAGCGCATGATCGCGTGCAGAATAGACCAACGCAAACCAATATAAACCATTCCACAATACGCTCCCTATGTGCCATTTCTGCACCGTGATCGCACATGCAAGAGCACCTCTTTTTTGCCACAACAAAGTTCGCATTCATGCTCGTCATAAATTTCATCCACCATCTTGAGCAATGTTGGTAAAGTACGTAGAAATTTGGACGTAGTAAACCCACTATGCATGATGCCATGACCATTAATTTTGACCCATGCTTGGCGAACCGGCATACTCGGAGCAAAACAACGATTAGAGAAGGGTATCCAACATAAACAACGACCAATAACTGACCCCTCATCATCACGCATGCGATACACAAATTCAGGTGCAAGAACTTGTACCATATCGAGTGAGGAATAAAACGCATAAATTTTTTTGAAAAAGTCGCTATTAACCAATTCTTTGGTCTCTTGTTGCACCGGACATGCAAGTAAAATAAGTGAATCGATATCAAAGTTATCTTTACGCGCCTTATGTATCCGCGCAAGATTGAGAGCCACATTACCACCATGACTATGCGCAACCAATCGAATACGAGGCAACATACCAAACTTTTGATGATATTTTTGTGATAGAGCAGCCAATTTTTGATATAAAACCACTGCAGCCCAATATCGTTCATGAGCCGAAAGCCGACCCGACCATCCAAACAGATAGAGTGAATTATAATCAAAAAGCTCTGGGGCATCTCGATGTAGCAGTTGCATATGAAACTGTATCTTATGTGCCGATGGGAACTCACGAATGTGTTTAACATCAGGCATGCCATTATAGACCCGTTTGTAGGTATCACTGCGCATAAACTTTGTTCCATGAATCCATATGGTAATTACCGGCCGTTCTTCAGAAAATTGTATCTGTTTTTGGATCAACCGGCGCTTGGGAATGCTATAATTAATAGAGACTTTTTTCTTGATGAGTCGTGCACGATGGTAACAACCACTTAATATCAAGCAGAGTAGCGGCACAAGAAATATTGGACGATAGAATAACCTCATTGTCCGCCCCCTTTTTATACCCCATTCATTGTAAGGAATACGATATAAAAGTGGTAACTGTCAAGGCTCATCTGTTTTTGATATGCCCGAATTGTGCGGCGCGAATACGAAGCTGTTTTTTATCAACTTTACGCGTTGCGGTCATTGGCAACTCTTCTGTCTGAAAAATAATAGTACGCGGCATTTTATAGGCAGCAATTGATTGCTGACATAATTTTTTCAATTCGGTTTCGAGTGTATTACTTAATGTACGAACCTGTACAAATGCGATCACCTGCTCTCCCACATCAGGATCAGGCACACCTACAACACCTGCGGCCAATACTTGTGGATGATTCATGAGAATATTTTCTATCTCTTGGGGATAAATATTAACTCCTTTGTGGATGATGAGATCTTTTTCGCGCCCTGTAATTACCAAACGACCCTGTGCGTCAAGATACGCACAATCACCGGTATTAAAAAAACCTTGTTTTAGTACTTGAGCAGTCATTTCTGGTGCATTGTAATAACCAAGCATGACATTATCGCCATGTACCCAGAGTATTCCCGAAACTCCCCGTGGCTGAAGTGTTACTCCATCTTCCGCACGAATTTCAACAGTTACACCACAAACAGGAGTACCTATGGTATTTGTAGGAACCAAAGCATCTTCAAGCATTACTGAAACTACCGGACTCGTTTCAGTAAGGCCATATCCATTGACTAACTTACGCCGGTAAATTAATTCAAATCCAGCTCGTATTTTATCGGGTAATGCATCACCACCCGAGGCAAAAATTTTCACCGAATCAAGAGGCGCGTGCTTCATTAAACATAAAAGACCATAGAGCGCCGGCACCCCAATAAAGAGTGTTGGTTTGTGGGCAAGCACCTCAAGAATAGAGCTCCGATCGACGCGTGGTGCAAGCAGAATGGAAGCACCGATAAACAAGGGTGACCATATGCAGGTATTTTGTGCCAACACATGAAACAATGGTAATACACCGGCAATTGCATCTTTTGGGGAAAAACTCATGGCCAATCGTGCAAGTACTTGTGCAATATTGGTCATAATTCCATGAGAGCTCAGCATAACCCCTTTTGGCGTGCCAGTCGTGCCCGAAGTGTAAAGCAACGCACACATCTCGTGCCGATCGAGCATGATGCAATCTTTGGCCGTTTCGGTTGCTTGTTTGCATTGTTCTATTTCTTCATCGGTCACTATGATGCCCATATATCCCGCGTCGCGAAAATGGCTCACGCGGGATGCTTCGGTGATAATCACGGCGGGCTGCGCATCGGCGATAATATGTTTTAGCTCAAGAGGCCCCAAAAACGTGTTGAGCGGTGCAATGACCCCACCACTCTGCCACACCCCAAAATAGGCCGCATAATAGGCAGGACAGTTATGTAAACACAACAGCACACGACTTTTTGGCTGCACACCATGACGACGAAATACAAAAGCACATCGGTTGGCCCAATTGCTCATGTCACGATAGGTATATTTTTGATCTTTAAAGATGATAAGCGTATGATCTTGATATTCGGCTGCACCACGAAGCAAGAGCGCACCGGCATATAATTCAGTAGTGTCCTCAGTCATCATGGCATGGCGCACCGCGTTATATCGATCTGATTCGTTGGTAATACAGCCAGGCATTATGGTTACTTTAGTCATACATATATACTTTACGATACGGTGAAAAACAAATAATCTACTTTTTTGTATACTTGTTATCGTAGCACAGTTCTTGATAAGGTATAACTATTATATGGCACATCAGTACCCCGGTATTCTTATTGCAGTTGAAGGCATCGACGGCGCAGGCAAAAGTAGCTTGATTACACGGCTCACGCCGTTCCTCGGAACATTACAATACACAGTTGTCCCTACCAAGGAGCCGGGCGGCACCCGCCTTGGCGCTGAACTGCGCACTTTGTTACAATATCAACCAATACCGATCGCACCTCGTGCCGAGTGCCTTTTATTTGCCGCGGATCGGGCACAACATTTCCATGAAATAGTAATCCCTGCACTCAAAAATGGCTCCCTCGTTGTTTCTGACCGCATGGGTGATTCATCACTCGCTTACCAAGGTTTCGGCCGCGGCCATGATTTTACCATAGTTAAAATCATCAATCAGTGGACCATGCAAGGCATTGAACCCGATCTGACCATTTATCTTAAAATTCCGGTCGATCTTGCTTATGAACGCATGGAGCTTCGTAATACTAAAAAAACGGTCTTTGAATCACAAAAACGAGAATTTTTAGAGCGGGTTGCACGCGGCTTTGATCAGCTGTATAAAGATACAAATCGCACTGATTTGATCATCATCGATGCAACCAAACCACAAGAAGTAGTGGTCAATGAAACATTCAATAGTATACAAATATGGCTCAAAAACCGCACACGCTCATAACCAAAAATCCTGCCCATCTTTTTGTGGGCCCCGCTCCTCAAGTGACGAACACAATGCTCCAATGCATGCAAGAGCTGTTGTGTCCTGAAAAAGGCTGCTCCTATTGTATGCACTGTCGCCACATATTCGAACATAATTCAGCCCATCTACTCTGGCTTGAACCAGAAAATAGCTACACTCGTGATGCGATTGAACCGATTTTTGAACTCTTGAAACTCCAACGCGACCTCGATGATCCATTTTTTATCGTCATTACCTACGCAGATCGATTGTCGCCCGCATCAGCAAATGCCCTACTGAAATCATTAGAAGAACCACCATGCGGGTATTATTTTCTCCTGGGCACCACATATGAACAGCTCATACTCCCAACAATTCGCTCACGCTGTATTGTACACAGACTCACTGCAGCCGTCACGTACCCTTCATTACACACCGAACTGATCGGCCACTTTACCGGTGCACAACCGCTCAATCCTGCGGCATTTATGGAGCTACTCGAGCGCTCAAACCTCACCGAAACTGAAAGCATAGAGCTGTTGCATTCCATCATGCAGACCGTCGCAAAAACGGTCATGACACGGGCTATGCTCAATAAAAAAAGTCACGACATGCTTTTATCACTGATGGTTTGTTACAAACGAGCTGCATTGTTGCCCCCACAAGCAGGGAGCTGTAAAATTTTCTGGAAAGATCTTTACTTGCAAACGTTCACACATCACATAAAGGTTGTGTAAAAATATGATAATGAAGCATCTCACTGTATTTCTGATTCTATGGTTACCAGGATTAATGTATGGCATGCACTTGCATGCCGTCAAACGTCTGCTGCATCACGCACGTACTCCAAAAATAGCTCTTGCACCATCGCTGCATAAAGATACTCTGACTATTCTGTGCCACGCTACGGAGGAATTCAGGAAAATTCCCGGCTACGGCATACTGTACAATAATATCTATAAGGCGGCACATGAGGGGTATACACCAACCACAAAAGGGTATATTTATGAATTGCTTGTTGCCTGGCATCTGCAGCATCATGGCCACATTATCAATAGCTTTAATTATACCTATGAAGGCCTCGGTTACACACGCCAATTTGATATCGTCACCGATCAATGGGCCGTTGAATGTAAAAATATCGAATGGCCATATGTGGTACGATCAGATAAAATCGCACAGCAACTTGAACGACAGTTTTGTGAACAACGTGATCTTGTTGATGCAAATCTTGTTGATGGGCTGCAGTGGTATGTTATGTATTCGTATAATCCAATACCACCAGCATGGAAAGAAAAGCTACGGCAACAAAGAATTATGTTTATGCAAGGACCATACTAGTTTTTAATATGGTTGATAGTTGGGTGAGTTGCCATCTTGATATTGAGATGTAGCAGCAAATACGTATGCAGCTGATAATACACTCGGTGAACTGCTAAGCATGTCCACGTATTGCGATCGAGGGCTGTTAGAACGTGATCTGTGTTGCCGGTAGGTTGCTTTGTCTCGTGGAATTTGTAGTGACTTTGCCGCTATTGTTATTGGATTACTTCGTTGCGCATCGCCTGCGTACATATGCACACTACACACACCGAGCACACACAACATGATTTTTTTCATACATTCTCTTTATGTGGTTATAACGGCCGAGAATTATTATACTAAACGCGCATATCACCACAAAGAGATTTTGAAACAGATCAAATTTAGTATGCTAAAACCGCTTCACGATATTTTGTCCGCATGCCTCAATACTGACAACTGGCGCATGACACTGATCAAAGAATGGCCGACCATTTTTGGGCCGTTTAGCAATCGGGTTAACATCGAATCAATTTCTGACAACACCATTGTGCTTGGTGTTAACGATTCATGCCTCATGCAGGAACTATATCTACTCTCCCCCCTTATTCTGCACACTATTCAAAAAAGTCTAGGCAACGACACGATAAAACAGGTACGGTTTAAACGTACTGAGGTGAAAACATTTCAGCAACATAAGAGGCCTATGCCAGTCATCAAAACCGAAACACCCGTCACCCTCACCGCTGCAGAATCACACGCGTTGCGTGGCATCCAAGATCCGCAGCTACAAGAAGCATTGCGGATCTACTGCATACGTTGCCACCGGGCACGATGTTTATGATGAAAAAAAGTACCTCCGCCCTTTTTTTAATCAGCGTTTTTTTGGTAGATGCACACGATGATTATGCATATTTGCTCCACAAAACCATGTGGGCCGATTTTTTATTTTATGACAAGCAACATAACACTGCACAAGAATGGTACACGCGCATTATCGCAGAAACCACGTTGCCACAACCACTCCGTTCATACGCGCTGCTTCTGTTTAACACACAACAGTTCGGCACACTCCTTGATTACAAAAGCATGCTCAATGCACATTTCAGTCACGATGTAGAGATCCAAAAAGCGCTTGCTCTAGCGCTCGCTCACGAACATCATGATAACGAAGCAGAGGCTACGTTTCTTGCACTCGTGCATAAGTTCCCGACTACCTATGAAATAGCAATTCCCGCCGCACAGATTTTGATGCGTCGCGGCGATTATAAAGGAGCACAAGATATTCTTGAAAAAATAGTAAATGTGCGTACTCAAAAAACTATCTCGTCGCTCATCATGGTGCTTCTCGCACAAAATTATATAAAAACGGGCAACATAGCCGGTGCGCACGCACTCTTGGCCCAATGCACTACACAACACGCCGCATACGCGCCCGCATGGTTGTTGCTCGGCACCGTTGAAGAGCTACAGGGCAATCAGGTCGCCGCGCTCGGTGCTTACAAAACATTTCGGGTACTTTCGGTACTGCCGATTCCCGAAGTTGATAAACGCATTGGTGCATTGAGCGATGTATCATTCAGTAGTCATGAACAAAGAATACATACTGCAAAACTCCAGATTGTGGCTCTCGTGTTAAAACAAGAATATGCACGGGCTCTGCCACTCATCAAAGAATGTCTGACCACCACACCCGACGATGCATCACTTCGTGCACTCTATATTCACGGTCTTGTTGCCACCGGCGCAGCACCCACCGCACTTGCCACCATTGTGCAATACATCACCAAAAATCCCCATGATCACCGCTGGTGGGGGGCACTCCATATTTTGACCCTCAATCCAATGACGCATGCTCGAGCATGTGCCACGCTCAACACAATTCAGCGTCAGTATCCACACATCGTCTGGGGCTATTTATATTGTGGTGACTGCGATGTACGTGCACATGAATATGTTGCCGCACATGAACTCTACGCCTCAGCACTGACATGCACGCATGAGGTGCCGATGCGCGCAGAACTTTATTTTTTGCAGGCACTGTGTGGTTATGAGTTGGATGATTACGATCGGGTAAAACAGGCAGTGACCGCTGGCCTTGCCTGCCCCTGCGTACATGCACCACTCTGCAATATTGCTGCCTATTATTATGCGCACTGCGGCGATTATGAAAAAGCAACACAGCTGAGTACTCTCTGCTGTTCACTTGAACCACACAATTATCATTATCAGGACACGGCCTTATTTATTGCATACAAAAAAGGGAATTATGACACCGTCGCTGCTGCCTACGCAAAACTGCATGCAGCATACCCGACCGATGCAACTATTACACTCCACGCAGCACGAAGCAGTTATAGACAGGATAAAAAATCGGCATCAGCGGAACTGCTCGCCCATGCGCGTGATCATGCATATTCACAGTATGAACAGCGACGGATACAAGTGCGATGTCAGTGTGAAATTTCATAAATTTCAGTATTTGCACCTACAACTGAAAATCCCGAAACAGAAAAATTGTTTGGATCAAAATTTGCTGAGGTAGAAAAAAAGTATACACACGCGAAAGAACTACTTGCATCGTACAATACGGTAGAACTCGCATATCAAGAATTTAAAAAGCAACCCCAAGGGCCAATACTAGAAGCAAATAATATTCGCCGTGAAATTGGCGGAACGGGATTTTTGGTTGCATTACAACAAGCATTTAAATCAGGACTTTTAAGCGAACAATTTTATCATGAACATAAGCAACTTATCAATCAAATTGCATCACTGACCAATGAAATGGATGAGTATAATTTTGAAATCAACCTTGCATATGGCAAATATGAAGGAACCGCAATCCCAAGCCCGTACGCCTTCTTTGAAAAATTAAGTAAAGGAATTTAGGAGCCTTTCTTTTTTTGTGCATGCATTGTTGACGTATTTTGGGCAGGTTGTTTTTTTAGTGGCACTTTTCTAGTTTTTGGTACAGACACCGTAATATCGGCAATTTTTTTGGATCGCAATCGCGGTGTCACTCGTATAGTTATTTTTTGATCGAGAATATTCAAAAATTTGAACAGACGTTCCAGAGAAAAGCCTGAAAGCCTACCGTTATTTAGTGCAGATATTTTAGGTTGATCAACTCCAAGAAGATCTGCGGCGGCAGCTTGTGTCAGTTTTTTTTGTTTTATGAGCTCATTTATTTTGATTGTGAGATCGGCCTTTGCGAGCATTTCTTCTGGATTTGGTATGCCTAGATCAGCGAATATATTACCTGAGCTTGGAGTGCAGTTTCTGCTTTTTTTCATTTTTTTAACCTTTCCCTATATTCCTCTTCAGCCATTCTAAGTCTTCTGTGTATAAGATCTATATCCTTTTGAGGTGTCTTAATACCCTGTTTAGATTTCTTCTGAAACACATGTAGCACGAATACAAAATCTGCCATTTTGATTGTATAAACCGCCCGATATGTACCCGCGTCATCTGAATCGATTATTTCAATAACACCAGCCCCACTAAAACCCGACAAAACCTTTGCTCCATGTGGCATCAATCCTTGCTGCGCAGCATATAACTTGAATCCGATAGCTCTTACAGTTTCCATGGGAAGATCCATAAGATCTTTTTTACTCTGACCAACCCATATTACATCTTTAAGTTTCATACTATATCCTTGCTTCTGCACATCATGCCTTATTTGGCATATGAAAGCAAGGAAATTTTGTGATTACCACCAGATTGAGAACACAAAAAATGGGGCGGACGTAAACCCTCCGCTATGTGGTGCCTCGCTTTTTGATTTTTCTTCTTTTACAGTCATTTCCAAGTTTTTGGACTTGTATTTCCGTATTTTTGTGCTTTTTCTATGCTAATATTACTCGTATAATACTTACGCAGCAGCCCCCCTACTCCCGTGCCTATTAAATATGTTCCAGCAATAGTAGCTCCATAATATGGTGTATTAAGCAATGCACGGTACAATGGGGATGAAGGCTTAAGTCCACGTAAAACGCCATAAATCCTTGCAGTTTCAAAGTTATGTCGCCATTGCTGTCCTGCATACATTGAAAGACCACCTGCAAGGATATTGGGTATTGTAGAATACGTTGTTTCCTCTACCATGCCCATCTTACGCTTTGTAGCATTAAGCTGTTTTTGCAAATCATCTAAGCCCTTGCGCTCAGCATCTAAATCCTTCTGAATGTCTGCTTTTAATTTTAAACTATCCATTTTTCTTATTCTTTCCTGCTGTGCGCCAAGATCCTGACTGCTGCTCTTTTTGCTATTACTTTCGCTTGCATGTGAAAAAATGCCGATCGATAACAGTATCGAAACAATAATTCTGGACATTTTCATACTCAACCCCCAATATATGAGCTCCAGTTGGACTTCCGAAGCTTATTTTCTTCTATGATAGAATATTCAAATTGAATAAAGCAATAGATTGGCCTTACATTTCTATAAGAGCCGATTCAAGGGGTGTAATTAAAAACAGCTGAGACACTTTTCGATAGCTTTTTGATACATGAATAACGTCATCTATTTACCGAACAAGAAAGTTTATCAACAACTTTGTTCCAAATCTGGCAGACTAGATATATGCAATCCATAAAGGAGCTATATCCATGAGCGTACCGCACTATATCGCATACGTCGCCGGCAAATCGGGCGGTCATATCATTCCGTGCCTGACGTTATTTCAGCGGGCACATCAAGAGCATGCTCAGATACAAGCACTTTTTTTTACCACCACGAGCCCACTTGATAAACAGATTGTGCCCCATGATCTTGCCGATGCTATGGTGGTGCGGCTCCCGCTCCATACTACTATGCACAACCCATTCCGTATCATGGCGCTCATATGCGGCTTAATCGTTTCATTCTTCAAAAGTTTCTGGTACTTATCCCGTTACAAACCAACACAGATCATCACGACTGGCGGCATTACTGCGGTGCCGGTTTGTTGTGCAAGCTATTTGTTGCAGATACCGATCGATTTATATGAACTGAATGCCGTTGTTGGCAAAGCAAACCGCTGGCTTGCGCCACTTGCCAATCGCATTATGATCTGTTTTCCCGACGCGCAGCGCTCGCTGCGTTCCCGTGCATGCACCCTGGTGCCCTATCCTGTCCGTTTTGCGCTCACCGAGGTGAACACCAAATTTGATATCCGCACTTCACTCGGTCTTACACCACACCTGCCGACTATTCTTGTACTTGGCGGCTCACAAGGTTCGGTGCAACTGAACACACTCGTCAAGCAAGCGCTGCTTCAATACACAAAACCAATCCAGGTAATTCACCAAACTGGCAGCAATGATCATCATGATTGGAGTTCGTGGTATTCTGCACAAAGTATACCGGCACTTGTGTTTCCCTATCGGGACGACCTTGCGGTCTACATACACGCGGCCGATCTGGTTGTCTGCAGGGCCGGCGCGGGAACATTGTTCGAATGCATGGCCTTCAAAAAAAAGATGATAGTCATACCGCTCGAAGGAGTCGCGGATGATCACCAGGTTGCCAATGCCTATGCCTGTCAGCGGGGCTATACTGATGCGATCACGTTGCGCGCAGAACGACTTGATCATCATCCATCGTTACTGATCGGCACTATCGACACGCTGCTCTATCCGCAGCACCAGCTTACGTTACACGAATATACGCATGCTGTGCGGTGAATCTGCTGCGCACCGTTCACCCGTTTTGCCATTGATCACTATTTCACGTAGCTGCGGATTGTAGACAAACCGGGTCTGCTTATGTTCCCACGCATTCATGCATTCAAAAAAGATCGGAAATGCCGTGTGAATAGGGAACATGTTGCCAAGCGCGCGATTGTCATCACATCCCACATACACACCGGTTGTGTAACTTGGCGATGCGCCAATAAACCAGCAGGTCCTTGAATCGTTGGTTGTTCCCGTTTTTGCCATCATTTCAATCGGCACCTCCTGCCCTTTGGTGTTTTTAAGATAGCGCTTCATGCCATGCTGGAGCACCTTTGCCACTTTGCCCGTCACATAGGAATCGATGATAATTTCACCCGGATCATCCTTTTTTTTCCAGACTATGGTGCCAAATACATCTTTTATTTTCAGTAAAATATGGGGCCGGCGATAAATGCCATGGGCAGGAAATAATGAAAATAAGGTTGTTGCATTAAGCAGCGACACATCAACACACCCCAACGCGAGTGATGGATATGAAGGAATCGCAGTGTGCACGTGTGTTTTTAATGCAAGTTCAACCACCCGCGGAATGCCGGTCTCCATGAGTGTTTTGACTGCCACTGTATTACTTGAATGGGAAAGTGCATAGGCAAGGGTCATGGGCCCTTTAAAATCACGATAATAATTGCGCGGCGACCACACAGTGGCGCCCTGCATGATCGTCACCGGCTCATCGATTGCAATATCATAAAACTCTTTGCCTGCCTTGACTGCTTCGGCATAGACAATCACTTTAAAAATTGAGCCAAGCTGCCGCTGCGCCTGCTGCACTCGATCGAATTGTGACGTTGCAAAATCATAACCACCCACGTATGCCTTGATACCATTCGTAAGCACATCGAGCGTCACAAGCCCCCCATCGAATGGCATCTTGCGCTCCGCGCGCAGCTGCCGAATCTTCGCCTGAAACACTTCTTCTGCTTGGCGCTGCATAGCCATGTTGAGGGTGGTGTGGATTATAAAACCTTCGGTATAAAGCGCATGCTTGCCGACGATCTCTTCTAACTCTTGGCGCATATATTCTATAACGTGTGCCCCATATTTTTTTTCATGGAGCATCACGGTGGTAACCGGTTTTTGCTGCGCATCTGCACATTCTCGCGCGGTAATAAAACCACGCTGCACCATTTTATTAAGCACGCTGTCGCGCCGCCGCTGCGCCGAAAGTGGATAGAGCAACGGACAGTACCGATTTGGTGCACAGATGATACCCGCCAGTGTCGCCGCTTCATCGAGCGTCAGATCAGTCACCGATTTGCCCCAAAAACGCTGTGCCGCTGCTTCGACCCCGTAAATACCCGCACCACAATAGATATGATTTAAATAAAGTTCGAGAATGTATTCTTTTGTAAACTGCATTTCAACCAACAGGGTAAATATCTGCTCCTTTATTTTGCGCACATATGTTTTTGCGTTATCAAAAAAAAGAAGCCGCACTAACTGTTGCGTAATCGTACTCGCACCCTGTGCCTTTCTGCCGGTGAGCAGATTGACGAGCACCGAACGGGCAATGCCCCGCACCGAAAGGCCATGATGCTCAAAAAATTGCCAATCTTCCATCGCAATAAAAGCATTAATTAAATGAACTGGCATGCAGGCGAGTGACACTGGCTGCCGCCGATCAAGCTGAAAGCGCGTAATTTCACAGCCCGTATCATCAAGCACAATAGACGGTGCGCCAGCACGATAGCGATCGAGGCGCGAAAAATCAACAACATGGGTGTGTACGATAAAAAATACAGCACCAAACAATGCACATAAAGCGCAACAAAAGATTAGAATTAAGCTGGTAAAAAAAATATAAACAAAACTATTGTGATGCATACGCAGAGCAGTTTTAATAAAAGCGTTTTTTAGCGTAACATCAATTCTGATTTTTTGCCTCTACTGCCAGCAGGCTCGGCAAAAAATTTTGGGACGCCTCATCGCCGGCGAGGCTAGCATCAACCTACTCATCTTTTTTTCCGAAGATATTTTGAAAGTCATGCCAAATAGGAGAGTCTAGGAATAGCTCACCATTACTGTTACACTCAGATAAAAAAATAACGCATAATTATGACTGTTTTTATACCAACATATACATTATGGCGAAATATTGGGCAGTACCTATTATATGGTTTCCTGATCTTCGCAAGCCTCTCTCTTGATGTTTCACTTTTTTATATGAACGTACATCTCCCGATCCCAACCAGTATTTGTCTTTGTGTTTGCTTTCTGACTTACGCATCACTCAGCACATCGTCATTTTTCCTCTTTTTTATTGCCATCCTACCGGTCGCACTCACCCTTTCGTGGGGCCTTTTTATGCTCCCACTCGTGGCAATAACACTGATCGGGCTTTCCATGCGGCTATGGGTTTATCATCAATGGCTCATTCCTTATCTGCTGGCCACGTTTTATATCGGCATCACGAGCAGCTTATATTATGCGCAGCCAACCCACTTATGGTACGGCCCACCATTGACAATAGCTCAATTGTTTATAATACTTATTGTAATAAAACTTTTTTCATTGATAGTATCGTCCCCATCACGACAGGGTAATCGCGTATAAAGAGCTCTTCGCTTTTTATATGAGGAAAGTCCGGACTCCATGCAGACACGGTGCCTGCAAAGCATTATGCAATGCAGGGGAACATGGTAAAACATGTGCACGGAAAGTGCCACAGAAAATAACCGTTTTGAATGCCAATGTGGTGTTTAAAATAAGGGTGAAAATGTGCGGTAAGAGCGCACGGAAACTATAAGTAATTATAGTTGCGGGCAAACCCCACCGGGAGCAAGACAAAGCAGCGCAGATGCCAGTTTGCAGGCGTTACCATGCGCGGGTATGTCGCACTAGATAAATGGTTACCACGCATCACACGATGCGCACAGAATCCGGCTTATATGCCGTGATGGGGCTTTCAGATTTTTAGACTTGTGATTCATCGGCAGAACCGGTGATGAATTTAATCGCTTCAACCTTACCATGATTTGGAAGACAACAGTAGGTAATCGTACTGCCAATACCGTAACCAACAGATGATGCCACTATGGCCGCCCCAAGTGACCAAAGACTAGCGTTGGCGAACATTGCTGCAAATACACGGGTAGAGTCGTTGTTTTGATCGAATGGAATTGGATGCTGTATGCAGTAGTTTCCTCTTAATGCACAATCTGTTAATTGTACAATACCACCAAAAAAATAGGGTCCAAATATACCTATTTCTTTGATTTTTGCTGCCACCCTGGTATCCATAATGCCTCTTTGACGATATACAGATAAATTTTTCTCGGGTATTACAACATTGCGCAAATGCACATTTAAAACTTTATTTTTTTTAGGGTCATACTTCCCGAATAAAAATCCCGTAAATTTACTCAATTGTTTGGATCCAGAAAGATCCAGGACTTCCAAGGCAGCATTATAAAATGGACATAAATCTACATGTACACAATCAGTATTTTCAGCGAGCAACTCACGTAATTTGCTATTTTTATATCGAAATTCTAATGCGAAGCCATTGATACGATTATTATTAACTTTAAGAACTTCTAGGTTGGGGAAAATGGTCAGGCACTGTTGAAGTGGAAATTCACCAGTAAAACTATTATCACTCAGATCGAGTGTTTTTACATATTCATGTGATGTGGTGTAATTATTGAGATCATCATTGTTAAGATTTTTATTTTGCCATGATAATTCTGTTCCCTGCGAATTTTGCACGAGAAGCGAGGCTATTTTATTGCTGTGATCAGCTGCTGAAAGTGTTGTGGACGCTATTGCAATGAGTATAACTATAGAACGTCTCATTATGAGTCTCCCTTTGAGAGTGGAACAACGATGCTCTCATCATAGCGAGCATCTACATTGAAGTAAATATAAGCATGCAATACAATTGAGTTTTTTATATCAATAAGATACACTCTTTTTTGGTAATCTGCCAAATTATAATAACAACTCAAAACCATGGAATTTGCATCAATGTATGTTCAATATAACAAGTTCGTGTCTATATCACTGCTCATGTCTCTTTTAGTGTATAAAATGGGTTTCTGCTCAGAGACCTGTAACACAAATCCGTTAATTCATGGAGATTTAGCACCACATATATTTCATGCTGGTACGGAACGGAGTAATACTGCACTGCGGTGCACATGTAAAACATTATATCATATTGGAAAGCAATATCGTGACAATCAAAGTGCCACGTGCAGTGAAAAATTTAAATCAATTACATGGGCAATATTAGAAAAGCCACAAGATGTTTCTATAATGGATGGTCTCTATGAAAACCCTCCCAAAATAAGATATAAATGTTTCCCAGATGATCAGAAGTTAATTGCATACTTACCAACTTTGATGATTCTACCGGGAGGAAAGGCATACTGTGTACATGGTACCTATCAAGAAGATGGTGGTAGTCAATGCTATAGGGGGGAAAATATTGATACGTTCATAAAGGGTGCACAACAAGCAATTCATGCACCGGATAATTTTCCATATACAGGTACCGATATAATGAGACGATATCAAATAGGTTTATCTAGAAGATATAAATGGTTTTCGGGAGAACCCAATCGTTATATTGATATTTTTAATGGTAAAAAACACATGAATGTGCACGAGCTTGATATCTTCCCATCATTAACACCAGAATCTTTTATAAAAAAAACCACTGCAGCCTTTGAAATCAACATGCCGCATTACTACCCACCAAGGGATAAGATGTTGCAACCAAATTATATAAATACAGATCGCGTAACCATAAGTTTTATAGACAATCAGTACCATGTAGTAACACATGAAAAACAATGCACACTAGACGGGAAAAAATTACCATATAATGTTCTTGATGGTTTACAAGCAAAGACTGAATACGAATTTGATTATATGAGTCAGAATAGCAATAATATCAATGGCGATATGCCTCCACTGATAGGCACAAAACATACATGTGTCTCATTCTATAAATTAAAAAAGGATTCACTATTACACGACGAGCGCGCTCAAAAGTATTTATATAAGGTATTACAACACTATCCCTCAACTGCCCATCTAAATAGCTATTTTTCAAATACAGACCTTGTTGGATATTATGTAACATTAATGCTTTTTATGCACAAACCGTCCTATAATAACTATTCATTTATAATTGCCCGTGCAATTTGTAACAAAGAATCGTTATTTTCACAACTCTTAAACTATCAGACCCCACGTGCAATACATGAACGCATGAATGAGCATAAATTCCAACAAGTATTCACTCGCAAAAAAAATAGTTTTGATGAATATTGCACAGCGGTTGAAAAATTGGTTGATGAAGAATACAACGCTCTGCAGATATAAAAATCTGAGTTTTGTGCCACAGCTTGTGGCACAATTATAAACAACCTAAAAAGATGGAATGAACAAGCTTTTTACGCTTGTTCATTCCATCTTTAAAAATCAACCTAATAATATCGACTTTATTTTAGCACATTCCGCCCATACCACCATGTGGATGCCCAGCGTGTGCCTCTTTTTTCTCTTGTGGAATTTCAGTAATAGTCGCTTCAGTGGTCAGCAATAGTCCCGCGATAGAACCTGCGTTTTGAAGCGCAGTACGCGTTACTTTTGCAGGATCGATGATACCGCGTTCAACTAAATCACCATAAGTACCTTGACGTACATCAAAACCAATATTGCCTGTTGCTGCACGGACAGCATTGATCACCACTGCTGCATCATACCCTGCATTTGATGCAATAATGCGAAGCGGTTCTTCAACGGCACGGCGCGCAATATCGGCACCAAGTTTTTCATCACCAGTCAGTACTAATGCGTCAACTGCTTGTTGTGCACGAATCAATGCAATACCACCACCTGCAACAATGCCTTCTTCCACCGCTGCGCGTGTTGCATGAAGTGCATCATCAATACGGTCTTTCTTTTCTTTCATTTCTGCTTCAGTTGCTGCACCAACACGAATGACCGCAACACCACCCGCTAATTTAGCAAGCCGCTCTTGTAATTTTTCGGCATCGTAATCGGAAGTAGTATTTTCAATCTGCATACGGATCTGTTGTACCCGCGCTTTGATTGCATCCTGACTGCCTTTGCCTTCGATAATAGTAGTCGTATCTTTACTCAATTCGATACGGCTTGCTTCACCAAGGTCAACTAATCGTATATTTTCAAGCTTAATACCCAAGTCATCGGAGATTAATGCACCACCGGTCAATACTGCTATATCTTCTAACATTGCCTTACGACGATCACCAAACCCTGGTGCTTTTGCCGCCGCAACTTTAAGCACACCACGCATATTATTTACCACTAATGATGCAAGGGCATCTCCTTCAACATCTTCAGCGATAATGAAGAGCGCACGGCCCGTTTTTGCAACCATTTCGAGAATTGGCAAAATAGTCTTGATACTTGAAATTTTCTTGTCATAGATAAGAATGTACGGATTTTCAAGAATCGCTTCACTTTTTTCTTGATTGGTCACAAAGTATGGTGACACATAACCACGATCAAACTGCATACCTTCAACCACATCAAGCTCATCTTTCATCCCTTTTGCTTCTTCAACGGTGATAACCCCATCACGACCAACTTTTTCCATCGCTTCTGCGATCAAATGGCCGATTGTTGCATCATCATTGGCTGAAACTACTGCAACTTGCTCAATTTCTTTGCGACTTTTTACTGGTACTGCATTTTTGCCGATCTGTACTACAATCGCATAAACTGCCTTATCAATACCCCGCTTGAGTTCCATCGGATTTGCACCCGCGGTTACATATTTATTTCCTTCACGGAAAATTGCTTGGGCCAACACCGTAGCAGTGGTAGTACCATCACCGGCAACATTTACCGTTTTTTCTGCCACTTCACGCACCATCTGTGCGCCCATATTTTCGAGCGGATCTTCAAGTTGTACCGCTTTTGCCACTGTCCATCCATCTTTGGATATTTTCGGTGAACCATATTCAGCATCGATGACAACGTTACGCCCTTTTGGTCCAAGCGTTACTTTGACCGTATCTGCCAAAATATCGACACCGCGACGCACTTTTTCACGTGCCACAGAGCCATGTTCAATTCGTTTTGCAGCCATAATCTTTAACTCCTTGCTTTATCGTTGAATAACACCAAGTACTTCGTCTTCACGAATAATAATAAGTTCAGCACCTTCGGCATCTTTGCCCGCTTCAGTACCCGCATACTTGCCAAAATAGATGCGGTCTCCTTGTTTAACCTCAACAGGAATTCGATTGCCATTAGTATCACGTTTCCCTGCTCCTACCGCCACCACAACACCTTCCTGTGCACGATCCTTTTCACGCACAGCCTCTGGCAGATAGATACCACCAGCGGAACGTTCTTCGACTGGATTACGTCGCACTAAAAGACGATCGCCCGCAGGCTTAAACGATTGATTCTCTAGCATAGAAATGCTCCTACAATAATACTTGTTTTAAGCTACTATTTATCGGTAATTATACTCAGATATCTTAAAAATGCAACTCATTTTTCTTTATAAGAACACACTCAACTTTATCGTGATTTGCAACAATCACTCTCATTCATATCCTCCCTGCAGCACCCGCTCTCCTTTTGTGTATTCATAAAGCTCTGCACCTTTTCTGGCGTTGCTTGGTATAACTCAAGAATGTTGCCACTCGGATCTTGCACACTAACCATAATACCGTGAAGTTTTGTTACTGGCTCTTCTAAGAAAATCATGTCAGTTTTATGGGCACTATAAAACGCAATCAGATCATCAACCGCAAACACAAGCCCCGTACGGCGTTGCCCTTGTTCATGTTCTGTGTGGCATAGTGCGACGGTAATACCTTCAAGTACCAATTCAGCCCAACTTTTTGGAAATAGACAGCGCTTTTGGGCACCAAGCTTTTCATAAAATGAAACTGCTTTTTCTACATCAGTAACCATTAAAATAACCATTGCCAAACGACGAACCTGTGACATAAGACCCCCTGATATGTTACATACTGTGATTGTTTTAGTGTATCATGCTTTCGACAATTGATAATGGATACCGAAAGATACGTTCATGTTGTTATATCCCTCGCTCATGGCCGCCGATCCACTTACCCTTGCCGCCACCATCACCCAATTGGAACCATACTGCGCTGGATTCCATCTCGATACCATGGATGGCCATCTCGTGCCCAATATCATCGGCGGTCCGGCCTGGATCAATGCCATTGCACACTATACACAAAAATCAGTCTGGGTACATCTTATGGTAACCGATCCGCTGAGCATCATTAAAAAACTTGCATTAAAACCCACAAGCATGATCGATTTTCAAGTCGAAGCGCCTGTAGATCATAACCAGTTACTCATTACCATACAAAAGCTAGGACACAAAGCAGGTATCAGTATTGCTCCTCAAACACCACTGTCCCACGTCGAACCATTACTGAAACATTGCGACTATATAACAATCATGGGAGTTAACCCAGGTTTTGCAGGGCAAAAATACATACCAGAAACAACTCATCGCATTGAACAACTATACGCGCATAAAAAAGAACATAATCTTAATTTTTTTATTACATGTGATGGTGGCATCACAGAGTCACTGATACCCAGCCTCGCAGAACACGGTATAAGCCATGCAGCAATCGGATCGGCGCTTTTTAATGCCAATGATCCCGTAGCATGGCTCACTAAAAATGGCGCTCAATACTAAACAATATTTTCGTTCTGCTTGAAAAGACGATCGAAATAATCAGACCATGAAACTATAGCCGGCCTGTTGTCACCGCATAGCACCTCATAAAAGACCATTCCGATAACCGCAGCTACGCTCATGATAAACCCTGTGCGTACCCAACACCAACCCGGTTCTCGATCTGGATTTTCATAAAATTCTTGTGGTTCTGATGGGTCAAAGCTTTCTGAACAATTGAGAGTTACTGCGTTGATGAGCAAAATAATTGCCATGATATACAACATAGATGCTCCCTTTTTGGTTAAAAAAAAGAGAGCATATCACTGAAGATATCGCTCTCTTTAGGTTTCAAATATACAACTACTTGCTATATTATACTGTTGGTACGGAAGGATTAGTTGGTTGAGTAGCAGAAGTGGTTGATGGCGCTACAGCTGGTGTAGTTACTGCTGGTGCCGTGGTAAAATATCCTTTAACACCATTGTACATACCTGTGCATACACCTGCAGCCTTGCCAAAAAGGCCAAAGTAATATGCAGCAGCTCCCGCTGCAGTCAAGCCTAAAAGAGGCCACTTATATTGATTCAATTTACGAAGTACAGCCTTAGCTGCTTTTGCAATTTGATCTGAGTAGGCGCACACACCAGCTGTACCAGCAACTGCTGCAACAACAAGTGCAGCTTGTGCATATCCGTTTGAAGGGATATAAGAACCAACAGTAGTTGCTGCATTACTTACACCACTTTTTAACGAATCATACCAACTAGTTGTTGGTGTTGATGGGACAGTTGGAACATTCGGTGTATCCGATGCTACTACAGAAGAATTTGCACCTAATACAAGCGCAAGCGCAGCAGCAGTGATTGTAGTGTTCTTCATAGAAGAACCTCCCTAAAAAAGTGTTTAAAAACCTGACAAGCATCCTGCTCGTCGTATCTATACTCAAACAGAAAACTCTTTGTTAATAATACAGAGTGATTAAAAATTGTCAAAACCAAAACCAAGAAGCACAATGATACATTCGCCCTACTTGCCAAATTGCCAATATTGAGTAATATAAAGAGAGTACTATGCAACATCACATAAAAATGGAGATTTTGCGCTCATGTTTTGTATATTTTATATACTCACAATTTTGCTCATAAGTATGGTCCAAACAACCTATGCAGATCAGACCGAACCTCAATTGCCAGGCACTTGGGTTGAGCGGTTCAGTGGCTATAACACAGCACCCATTGCTCAAAAACTTGGCTATGATCCGCATATCTCTTTACATAGCAAAAATGGCCCATATAATGTCCCTGCTGGTGCCACCGTTTATGCACATGGCTGGGGCGATTCGCAGCGGAGTGTCGATTACTTTCACCGTAATGCCAACTTTTTACCTGATCTGGTTGTCGGATTCGATTTTGTTGATGCCAATTTTGGCGCTTTTCTGCCTTCATATAAGACATCCAATTTTTGCCAAGCAAAGGATATCGCTACGTTAACACTTGTACTTGCTATGCTCGATCAGTGCGGCGCTCCCCATATTGATATGTGTGGACATTCACGCGGTGCGGGCACCATTTTAACAACCTTGGCCCGTCTGTATCGATACGGTCGATACCGACACTTTTTTAGCAAGCTCGGCATCTCAAAACAGCAAGCTCTCCGCATCATAGAAAAGGTTCAGTTGGGCACCATTGTACTGAATTGCCCGCTTATCGACATGGATACCATTATAAAGGATAAACTCGGCTGGCTTAAACTCGATTGGACAAGCCCACTTATCCGTGGCTGCTTACTTCCTATTATCACAAAATATAAACCTTTTGGTGATTCTCCCTTAAAAGCTGCCAAACATATTAGTAAACTGGGTCTCACCACTCTTATATATGTTGAACAACAAGATATGATTGTGGGCAATAAGACTGATGCTGCGCTCTATAAAATGCTAGAAGGCCCTCATACCTACTTTTGCATTGGCAATGATATGGGGCACATACACACAAGCAAAAAACTCGATACTATCGTCCAGGCATTGTATGCACGCTATCACGAGGATAAAATCGATGAAACTGCAATACTCGATGAATTACAGCCTTTTCCCGAAGAAGCCGAAGCATTATGCGCACATCATGCCGCAATACCGATACCCCAGCTTAGAATTCATGATAAGGTAATCGAAACACCATGGATTAACGCGCTGAAGGACTATCATCTAACCCCTTTCGTAAAATTATTGGGCTACAACCCAGCAATTCGTGTCTATCCAACTGATTGTGCAGTACAGCACGCAGAAGCAGTCACGGTCTATGCACACGGATTTGGTGAATACCAACAAGCAGTATTGCCCTTTTTTCAACTCAATTCACACATCATACCAGGGACCATTGTAAGCTTTAACTTTCCCGATGTTATTGAAGGTTCTTTTGTACCAAATTTTAAAAAAGCCAACGTTGCCCAAGGTGGCGACATCCGTGCATTGACTTTGATGCTCAAACTGCTCGGTGAATGTGGCCTCGAGACGATTCATCTTTTTGGTACCTCTCGAGGCGGCGGTACCGTGCTTAATATGCTGGGTCGTTTATGTAATTATGAACGGTATGCTTTCTTTTTTAATGAACTTGGCATCACTAGTCAACAAGCCGAACGTATAATAGCCAAAATAAAAAAGGGTACCATCGTGCTTAACTGTGCATTTATTGATTCTCGAGTATCTGCCCGCTATTGGTTTAAAGATTGGGCTAATTGGATCCTTGAAACTTTTGTGTACACTGTGGTTGAGCATCGTCTTTCAGAAGATCAAGGTATCGAATCCGCATCACTCATTCAAAAACAGAATTTTAATATTTTAGTACATTTTCAACATAATGATCGCATCGTGGGCAACAGTGCCGATGCAGCCTTTTATAAGGCAATCATGGGACCAAATAGTTATTTGGTGCTCGGTAATGATGGCGGACATTTGCACTCAGGAAAAACACTCGGCAGTGCTTTGCAGGCATTTCGAGAAACATATGGCGGAGCATACTATAATGATCCGCAACTGCTCATTGAAGGTCATCTTTTATTAGAAAAAGAAATAGCGATCAAACAAGATGTTGACCGCTATGTTCAGGACACTTATAGTAACTGGCGATAACGTTATCTATTAAAGTTTTTCTTACCGTCATTACCTAGATAGACCAAATAGTCAGGACTTTCTAAAAGAAGATCGGGATTTTGAAGAAGTTTACGTACTTTTGCTGCGTGTGCATTTCTCTGTACACGCTTCATACGTAGTTCAAATTGACTAATTCTTGCATACAACGCTTGCATCTCTGCTTGAGCCTCATCAATACGTTTCAATTCATCTCTTTTGCGTACTGATCCACTGCGCTTACTTTCTCTATACGAATCTGTTTTTGCAATCTTTTTTTCTTGCAGTACTCGAGCTACATCTAATTGTTGTTGCTGCGTAAGAGGATTTGGTTCTCCATTCGGACAAGGAGACTGATCCATTGTACAGATAGGCAATGAACAGAAGCCAACTAAAAGTAACATCCCTTTCATAAATATCCTCCATTTTCTATGATTTTAATAAAAATGAACAGACGATAACATTTATTATTTCATAAAAGATTCAGTTTATCAAATTTTTGATAAATATAGCTAGTTATCTCACCCACCCGATACTCCAAATAGTGGTTAGATCGATATAAAGAGATTATCTCTCATGCACCAGCAATGATCAATTACACAACCTTATAGGTGTAATAAACATAGATAGTATCACGCACCATTTCGGCGAAGCCCATTTTTTTATAAAGCTTTTGTGCCGGTATATTATCGATTCGTGTATTGAGCTGAATTTGTTTTGCACCGCGATCGGTCATAGCCTTGAGCGCATGTTTTACTAGTGTTTCTCCATATTTTTTGCCACGAAAATTGTTATCTACCGCAACAAACAGGAGAAAACCTGATGTTTTACTTTTCATATGATATGCAGTAAACGCAATCACATGCCCTTCGTGACGGACAACTTTAATGGTCAATGTACCTTTTTTAAGTGGATTGGCTTGTGGTGCACGGTATTTAAATACGTGCAACAAATAGTCTGGATCATACGCTTCTGGTGGATATGGCATAAGCCAATACCAATTTTTCTCAAAAATAGTGTGTATATCAGAAAAATCCCGATCAAAGTCGAAATCTATCAACGGCACCGTTTGCTGTACCGGCATATGTCTGTAGTAATAATATACACCTGCACCTGATACTCCACACACAACTAAACCTGCCATTACATATGCATATATTTTATTCATCAGAAACCCCATGATAGATAATGCGATATAATACAAGACCTCTACTTGGTGCCGTTGGTAATGGGTGGTGTGGATTTTTATTATATAAAATATGCTGCAAATCTTCTATAGCATATGATGATCCTTCTGTTGCTACCGTGACCGCAGCGCCCACTATTCTGCGCACCATATGCCGCAAAAAACGCTCACCAATTATACTGATACGATATACATTAAATCGTTGTAAATAATTCATCTGCAAAGAATCGACGGTACGCACCATCGAATCATGCATATCTTCAATTGAACAATATGACCTAAAGTCATGAGTCCCTTGAAACGTCTGTAATGCTTCAGCCAACCTATCGGGCACTATTTTGCGAGGATAATACCATACATAGCGCGCAACAAACGGCATTGGTTTTTGTGTACCCAGGTAGTAATGATAGATTTTTTTGGAAACATTCACATGAGGCGAATAATCATCCACCACCCGTTCGGCTTTGCGTATCAGAACATCTGGAGGCATGCTATTATTACCCACAAAAAGCAACTTTTCTGGAGAAATATCAAGTGGCAACTTGATCCTGACAATCTGACCAAGTGCATGGACACCTGCATCGGTACGTGATGCACCCAAAATAGTTACTGGCATTTTAAATGCACCGCTTATAGCTTTTTCTAAACTCTCTTCAACTGAAGGACGCTGAGCCTGCTTTTGCCATCCATGATATGCCGTACCATCATATGCTACTACAAGCCGATACGTCGCCATTGTTACTTACGCCGCACCGGCTTTTTACGTAAGCGAATAGCAATTGGCGTCACTTCTATCAGTTCATCTGGCCGAATCCACTCAATACACGTCTCTAAATCCATAATACGTGGCGGTGGCAAACGCACCGCTTCGTCGGTACCTGATGCACGCATATTAGTTAGCTTTTTTTCTTTGCATGGATTGACTGTCAGATCATTCGCACGACTATGTTCACCAATAATCATGCCATCATAAATAGGGTCCCCTGGTTTTACAAAAAGCACACCGCGCTCTTGCAGAGTATCCAATGCATAACCGGTTGCAGGGCCACCTTCCATCGAAACAAGTGCGCCTTTGATGCGTGTCGGTATATCACCTTTGTGTGGTTCGTAACCAAAAAAGCTCATGGTCACTACACCGGTACCCCGCGTGGAGGTCAAAAATTCGCCACGGAAGCCAAGTAATGCACGTGACGGGACCTGATACTCTAACCGTGAACGATCACCCGGCAATGGTGCCAAATTTTTCATAATTGCTTTACGAGTCCCCATCATTTCCATAACCACGCCCTGATATGCCATAGGCACATCAATGACCACATATTCGATCGGCTCATGAAGCGTCCCGCCAATCATGCGGTTAATCACTTCGGGAGCCGATACTTGCAACTCAAAACCTTCACGTCGCATCGTCTCTATCAAGATACCGAGGTGCAACTGTCCACGACCTGATACTTTTACAACTTCGGGTGATTCGGTCTCTTCGACCCGTAATGCCACATTGGTACGCAGCTCTTTGGTAAGCCGATCCTTTAAATTGCGGGATGTCAGAAAAGTACCTTCTTTGCCAGCAAATGGGGAATCGTTAACCGAAAAAAACATGCTCAACGTTGGTTCATCAATTTTTACATACGGGTACGGCGCAGGATGCTCCGGTTCACAGAGCGTTGTTCCTATAACTGGTGGCTTATCAAATCCGGTCACCGCAACAATGTCGCCACAGGGGGCATTGTGTGTTTCTTTACGGGTAAGCCCGTGAAAGGTAAACAACTTCGTTAATTTAGTAGGAGCTGATATCGTATCATCCTTACACTGTATGACCGACATACCCTGCGTGCATGAACCACTAAAAATACGACCAATTGCAATAGGTCCCAAAAAATCAGAATGGTCTAAACTCGTAATAAGCAATTGTAAGTGATCACCTTTTGGCCGTGGTGCAGGTATATGTGTTAAGATCGCATCAAAGAGCGGTTCCATAGTCCCAGAATGCACGGATGGATCGGTATTTACAAAACCAAGTTTGCCGGAACCATATAAAATCGGGAACTCTAACTGTGATTCATTTGTTGCAAGATCTAAAAATAAATCACTGATTTGATCGCGCGTTACTTCGATAGTTGCATCAGGACGATCAATTTTATTAATCAGTACAATCGGTTTCAAATTAAGCTGTAATGCCTTATGGAGCACAAAACGAGTGCCCGGCAATACTCCTTCTGCCGCATCGACAAGCAAGAGGAAGCCCTCAACCATCTGCAAGGTACGCTCTACTTCGCCACCAAAATCAGCATGCCCTGGTGTGTCGACAATATTAACGGTAAACCCGTTATATTGAATACCGGTATGCTTGGCAAGAATGGTAATACCACGTTCTTTTTCTAAATCACCCGAATCCATGACTCGCTCAGACCCAGTGGTGGCAACAGTTCCTGAAAACTGTAATAATCGATCGACAATCGTTGTTTTGCCATGATCAACGTGGGCTATTATCGCTATGTTACGTATGCGTGAAGAACTAGTCATATGTTCCTATTTTACCACCTGTTTTTGGTTTTCTTGGGTTATATCTACCTTTTGTTGTGGTAATGATGTGTGCAAAATAACTTGTTCTGGCTGTTTGATGAAATAACTGTCCCCTTCACAGGCATTAGATTTGTTCTTGATGCACATATCCTGAAAGGAATATAATATATATTTAAGGTCGTGTGCATTTTTACTGTCAGAACTTTGCACGCTCAAAACAGAACATATAATAAAAACAAATCCAGCAATCATTTTTGTAACTGACATAATGAAACCCACAATACTCACTTATATTGTGCAGTATACGACAACAAAGCCATCGATCTCGCTTTACGAATCTCGCGTGCAACCATGCGTTGATAATGCGCACAGGTACCCGATATACGTGCCGGTAAAATTTTGCCCCGTTCAGTTAAAAATACCTGCAGAAAATCGGCATTTTTATAATCAATCTGCGCAACCATTTCTGGGTTATTGGTGAACCGACACTGCTTGATGGTCGATTTTTGACCACGCCGTGTTCTTTTTTTATTTAATCGATTGCTAATTTTTAATTTAATTTTTTTAACCATGATTCATGCCTTTGTGTGTTATGCTTGACCTTCAAAATCATCACCATCGACCGCTGCAATGAGTCCCTCGATCTTTTTGCTTTTAAGCAATGAGGCATCCTCTTCACCCGTTGGTACTTCTTCTAATGAGCGTGGTCGCTTATACGTTAAAGGTGCAGTACTGTCAAGAACTGTCAGCACTTCACGGGCAACGATATTATCAAAACGAACGCGGAGTAATGCATGAATATCATGATTAAGATTTTGCGTATTTTCTACATCGAATCGCAACAAAAAATAAACACCATACTCATTCTTTTTGACTGGGTATGCGAGCTGATATTTGCCCCATCGATCAAAGGCGATCATTTCACCATTACGATTTTTTATAAGAGTACCAAGCTGTTTTTCTAATTCCTTGGTCTCGTCCTGCGTAATTTCAGGCACTGTGAGCATTAAAAGCTCATATCGTGTATGCATAACATCCTTACCGCTAACTGGAAGTGATACTAAACCACTATAAAAACACCATGTTTTTATTTAGGGTATAATTCATAACGGTAACAAAAATAAGGGAAAAAGCTAGTATTATCGCTCTTTCCCCATCCAAAAAATCACGATATTTTAATTATATAAGTTGCTGCAAACGTTGAATCACGCGACCAATAATACGGAAGTGATCTTTATCACGCACGAGCGCAATCGGAGCCTGTTTATGATTGACCGATTCCAACACAATGAAATCTTCGCTATAGGTAACCTGCATAATAGCCTTTACCGGCGTGTCATTACCATATTCTACGGCTGCTATATCACCTGAACGAGTCCACATTTCAGGAGATATAATCAAATAGTCACCTTTTACAAAGGTTGGCGCCATAGTGTTGTGTTCAAGATGTAACGCAAAAATTGATGGGTCTGTAGTATTAAACACGGGTAAAAATTCATTTTTATACCCGGTTGTCATCTGCATAATTTGATTATTATAAGGGGACGGATTGGTTGGAATTTCACTCATAACCGGCACTGCACTTGCTTCAAGCTTTACCGTTGCATTCTCAGGTACAACCACCGTTGAACTTACCTCATCGGTACGTTGACGACGTTCTACAAAAAGCTCGATAGGGCTTACTTCAAAGGCTCGCGCGAGCTTACCCAATGAATCTTGATTCCATCGACGCGTGTTATTTTTTATGTGGGTCAAGTAGCTTTCAGAAAGTCCCGTTTTTTCGGCAAGTACCTTAGTGGTCCAGCCTTTTTCACGTAGAAGTTCTTTGACACGTAATTGAGTTGAGGGCGATGACATATGGTCTCCTTAACGCTATAATTGAGTAAGTTTGGTTAGTCTAAAAACACTGCTTATCTCATCAATATTTCTAATAGTACTCTAAATAATAGAATTGTCAAATGGAAAAACCCTTAGTAATACGCAGCAAACTTATACATACCATTCGTAAAAATAGTTTTGAAAAGCGATATTGGGCGGAACAGAAAGTAGTGTGTGGTATCGACGAGGCGGGCAGAGGTCCACTCGCGGGACCGGTTGTTGCCGCTGCGGTCATTGTGCCTAAGGGTTGCACCTATCGCTTACTCAAAGATTCCAAGATACTCTCTGAATCTGAACGACTCAAGGCCTACACCTGGATTATAAAACACTGTTTTTATGGCATCGGCATCGAGCATCATATATCAATAGATACGCACAATATTTATCAGGCAAGCCTCCGTGCTATGCAACGGGCACTATGCCAACTTGCATGGACCTTGACAGCCCCAATTGATGCTATTCTCATTGACGCTATGCCTTTAACGCTTACCACTCCCCTTTTTGAAACAACGCCAGTGCATGCCTTTATTTATGGCGAATCCCGCTCTATATCCATAGCAGCGGCATCGATTGTTGCAAAAGTAACCCGCGATCGTCTCATGAGCACCCTTGATCGCTCTGTCCCTGGCTATGCATTTGCGATACACAAAGGCTACGGAACACCCGAACATAAACTGTTGCTTCAAAATACTGGCAAATCACTCATTCATCGCTCTACCTTTGTATCTGCCATGGAAATGTATAAGGACAATGATGACTGGTATGCTCAAGGAACCATTTGGGGAGGTGATTAAAAGCAGGCTTGATCTATATACAGTGCAAGCCTGGGAGTGGAACCAGTATCCCACAATTGGAAGTTGCGTATGCATACAAGAATCACCGCGGACGCTATGCATAGTGGCTACCTGTGAAACAACATCACTTGATGCAAACCGTGTTCCACGGGCCTATAAAAAAAATATAGCGGAACTGAAGGCGGAACATCCACATCTTTTTTCGTTACTCCACACCACTATTACGTGCATACCATTGTTGATGCTTCATGATCGACCAACTATTCCCAATCGACCTACTACGCTCCATAGCTTTTGCAGCCCATGCACTATAGATGAGCTCCATGCTCTTATTGCATGTCCAGGTTATATAAAAAGAATTATGCAGCTCAGCGAACCGCTTTCTGCAGATCAGCTTATAAGTCATCATCTGCACTATTTACAACAAGCAGGCATTTTATCGAAAGAGATATTGCGTAAACTTGTAGTAACCTATATGAGCGCGATCGGCTCTGATTATAAACGCATTAGTCGGTTTAATGAAACACTTTGTTCGCTCAATTTATGAGGCACGTTTTGTATTTGAGGTGAATGACCGTGTTGTTACTTGTTTTAATTTTGATCGTTCATACGCATGGAGAGCAGCATAACTACCTTTCCATAGCCCCCATCCCACGCCCATACCAAGGCCGCCAATAAGCATATTCGATTTTTGTTGCTGTGCAGAAGGAGCATATGTATTATTCACCACCAATGCTGTACACAACCCCATAAGTCCCCCACCTACAAATCCTTTTGTACCCGCTACCATCCCCGCTTTGACAGCACTAATAGTAGGCGCAGTTGGTTGCACATTAACACTTTCAGGACATTTCAACTTTTTTCGTATACGGTATGGTATTGTATTAATTGCATCAAATTCAGCTTCTGTAATAAGCGGTGCTGAGCATTTATTTTGAGCCAATTTAATAATCTTGCTTAAGATATCACGATTTTTACCACGCGCATTCCATGGTATTGCAAGGTCATTAATATCTTGAGGTTTTAATGTGCCACAACTCTGAACAATGATTGGTTTGCACTCACTGTACCACACTATATTCTGCTCTGGTGTTAGTGTATCTGAAACAGTACCCGTTACATACCATCCAATGCGCTTGCAAATATTGGGCTCAACCGTCTTTACATCATTCCACAATGCTTGAACATTTTTCTCATCAGATGAAACTACTACAGAAACGAAAAACATAAATCCCAAGCACACTGCTATTTTTAAATTTATATGATTAAATGCCTTCACAATGTTCCCCTTATTTATTGATTATTATGGTTATTATGCTCAGTGCCAATTTGTCCCATCTTTGCAGTCCACACTGGTTTTCTTACATTCCATAAGCTCAGTAAAAAACCACCTGTTGCTCCAGTGATACCACCGATTATAGCCCATTTTTTCATACCTTCTTTGTCATATTTAATCGGAGTGTTTCTCACTATTGTCGCTACTTCTTGTGGAACCGCTGTCATTACTTCTGTCTTTGCGCCAGTAACCATGTCGGCAACTGTAATAATTGCTGGAGGGTTAGGTACTAATTGACCAAATGGCGTATCTTGCGCTGTAAGAGCATATTGTTGTAATGCTCTTTGACCTTCAGGAGATGAAATATTATTCATGACTCCGTTATATGCACCTTTCAGACCACTATGTACTGCAACTGCTGCTATTTGTTTTGCATTTTCGCTGTTTATAAACTGTTCAGGGACCGTATTTAATGCTCCCACTGAACCACCAATTATAGCACCACTCATAGCCCCTAATGTGGTAAGTGTACCAACATACTGTAAACCTTCTTCAAATGTTCTATCTACTACTATTAGAGTATCCAGTCCAAGTCCTTTACGGATATGTGGTGGTAATGAGACAATCTTATTGTATGTCTCAGTATCAACATGCACTATATGATCCTGATTAGGTATTTTACCCACTGTTTCCGTAGTATCCACTATAGTATGGCACAAAGCACGATTATTTTTATTAAGTAAATAGGCTTGATCAACAGGGATTTTACTCTTTTCGCTCAAATCTTTGGCATCATCAGCAATATCTAATGCAGTTACTAATGGAAGCGCTTTGAACTTGGCCTGTGCATAGGGATTGTTTTTCACTTTTCGTTTAAGCAATCTAAGCTGATAGGTCTCATCATTCTCAGCGGCAATTTTTGCAGAGGATATTGCAAAATCACCGATTTCATGATCATGCTTCCCATTACCTCTCTTTGCTACGCGCATCACAGCAAGGGTCTCAAGTTCTGGCTGGATATTAAGCGTATTCAGGGGTGTCTTACGGGCTTTATGCAACAGCTGCTGATCATGCATCCTGGCACGCGCCTGGGCTATATCCACAAATTGTATGTTTTGGGGCTGCATTGCCTGAATCGGCATCATACAAAAAAGAGCTAAAAAAAGAATGAATATCATGATAAAACTCCATTTATATTAGAATCATTCACATGGGTATATCATATCACAAACAAAATTATTGTCTATCTGCATGGATAGCCGAGCTCCTGAAACTCGATTAAACAACGATCTGTTCATTATATCAGTGTATAAATTCTATGTTTTCCAACTTTTATGGTAGTTCCAGGCTTCCAGGTTATATTTTGGTCGAGCTGCTCGATAACAACATTATTTATGATTATGGCTCCATCCTGTATCAATCGTTTTGCCTCAGACGAGCTTTTTATGGCACCAATAGTTTTTAAAAGATCGACAATCCAGATTGTTTCCGGCGTATCATGTGGCAGTTTTATTGGGATACCTTGTGCATAGTTTTTGTGCTGAAATAGTTCTTCAAAACATTGCTGCGCGAAATCGGCATCAGCTCGGGACCAAAACGTCGCAACAATACCATGAGCCATCTCTTTTTTAAGCGTCATTGGATGTGCTGTTCCCGCAGCAACGCAATCACGCATCTGTGTAATTTCAGCATCCGTTTTTTCGAGCAATAATTTATAATAACGCCACATCAAATCATCAGAGATACTCATTAATTTTCCATAGGCCAGCTGGGCAGGTTCTGCGATGCCGATCGCATTATGAAGCGATTTTGACATTTTTTGCACCCCATCAAGCCCTTCAAGCAGTGGCATCGTAATAACTATCTGAGCTTCTTGATGATACTGCTCCTGCAGTGTTCTTCCCATTAATAGGTTAAAGGTCTGATCGGTACCACCCAGTTCAACATCGGCACCGAGGGCCACCGAATCATAAGCCTGCATCAATGGATACAGTAGCTCATGCATGCTAATCGGTTCATGGCTGGCAAGCCGCTTTTGAAAATCATCCCGCTCCATTACCCGTGCCACCGTCACTTTTGCAAGCAAATGAATTAAATCGGCACAAGAAAGCTCTTTGAGCCACTCAGAGTTATAACGGATCAACGTATTGGCAGGATCAAGAATTTTGTGTACCTGTTTGAAATAGGTCTGCATGTTCGCCGTAATCTGCTCGACCGAAAGGGGAGGCCGCGTTTTTGATTTACCTGATGGATCACCAATGCGCGCCGTAAAATCACCAATCAAAAAAACCACCGTATGTCCGAGTTCTTGAAAATCTTTCATCTTTCTAAGCACCACCGCATGACCCAAATGGAGATCAGGAGATGTCGGATCCATACCAAGTTTCACTAACAATTTTTTGCCGCTTTGTAACTTCGATATCAAAGAAGCTTCTGGGATAATCTGTGCCGTACCACGACGAATGCGTTTCAGTGCCGAGTCATTCATATTTTTTATCTCCACTCATCAAAGACCCAATAACCATGCAATAAAACAACTGCTCATCGCCATGCTGCATAAAATAAACCACCGAAAAATGCCACCCAAAAAGATAAGTATGATAAGCAATAGTGCAGAAAAAAAGAGCTGCATAAAAAAATCATCGTACTCATCGATATTATAAAAATGGAGGCATATGTGAAAAAGATTGATTATCATCTGCAAGGCCCCAAACATAATTGCCAAAAACATAATGCAGAGCAAAATAAGACCGAGCGCAATTGCGGTGGAGCTATAGTCCGGATACAGTTGGTGAAGCGCTTGATAATCGAGTGCTCTATGTGCAACCAGACGGATCGATAGCGGAATCATATTTTTACCAAACAAAAGTACAATCGATACCATGCTCACAATGCCCATAACAATGTACGCAATGCTATCACTCAGATACGCAATAAAAATTCTGAGCAACCGATATGAACCATGAATATTAAGTGGATTGATCATTACATGGCGCCCCCAGCCGATGCCAAAAATATAAAGTGCGACAAACCCAATTGGATCGAGATGATTAAAGGGGTCAAGACTAAAAAAACCATGTTCCGCCGGCGTATTATCACCAAATTTATAGGCGACCCAGGCCTTAAAATAGTGCGCACACATGACAACACCAGCATATGACAATGCCATGGCAATCCAAAAAATGAGATTGTTAAGCTGTGCGTGGGCAAAAACTGTTCCCATATTTGTGTAATCCTCAGATAGAATAGAGAATATCTTTAGTATACGATCGAGCCTACTAGATAGCAAAAGGATGCGCTGTTTAATGTGAATCGCACTTAAATACAAGGCCACCATCATCTTCGAGTGTGACTTTTTCTGGGTTGGCATGATGTGGTAGATTGTATGATCCTTGTAATTGTGGTTCTTTTTTTGGCCTACGTACCAATTCAATGACATGCGCCTTCCATGCAATAGTATCAATAATCGCCGCATGAGTATCGGTACTTACGAACACAAACCGTTTTGTATGCAATTTATCGCATGCAGCCTTAAGCTGTTCTTTATGCTCAGCCCAATCTTTTTTTACAAATACGTTCTGTTTTTCTAAATAAGCAAGTGCTGCTGTGCAATACGTTACCGCGGGAAGTATCGTAATGGGCCTTGCGCCCGCAATAAATGGGTTTAATACATCCCTTTTTCGTTTCCTTTGAAAGCAGACTCTGCTGTGCCAAGGATGAATACTAAAGGTACCGTAATCAGAAATTTTATAACTAATAAAATGCAATGCACCGAGGTATTGCAGCAAATGCGCTCTTTGTTCTGGTATTCCCCACGAATATAACATATGTCCAATACCCACATGGGATAGCGGTATCAAATCGGCAATCGATTCTATGGTGATATCAAGTATTGGCTCATAATGTAAGGGTGACATCCAAGTACTCAGCAACTCTTTGTCCTTCTTCGAAATACAGTTAAGCGATTGTACATTGCCAATCAATATATGATCAATCTGTTCTTGTTGACTTCTTCGCACCTTACTTCTAAACATTTTTGAATCTTTTTTATGTAATGTCCACGTACCATGATCGACCAATGCTGCCTGCAGTTTTGGCGCAGTAAAACTAAGAAAACCATTTGGCACAATATGTCCCTCTAATAAACGCACGTACATAAACGCATGGCAGATCCCACCTACAGAATCTACCCCTACCAAACGGCATGCTTTATCCTCATGGTCCGCATAATCTTCATATGCATATGCTCTTTCACTGATAAAAAATGGCTTTTGTGCATGTGCTGGGACCTGATCAAAAGAGTCTGAAAGAGCTATTTCATGCTCTACGGGTTTACCACCATACTGAGATATTGAAACCAATGTCTTACACGTGCCGCCTTCTTTACCTGGCATACCGAGTGTTTCGATATAGGCGCAACGCGGCTCTTTCAAAAACCACACACATGGACCACTATAAATAGATCGCGTGTAAGCTCGTAGCTCATTGATGTGCACGCCAGTGACATAATGAGAGCATGCTTCTAAAGATTTACTAACACAATGGAGTGTTTGTACATCTCTTCTTGTAAAATCACTATGCCGCCTTACCAATTCCCAGCGCAACTCCCAGGTGGAAGCTACTTTTGCCGCATCACATGCCTGCATTGATGCAAACACATTGAAATTCGCAACCAACACCAATAATAGAAATGTAATGCGCGCACAGAGCATGTTTTTCTTTCAGTCAAAATTTTTACATGATCAGTAGTTTACTGTATTTGGTCGGCTATACAAGAGTACGTACCAGACAAACCAACGCCTAATATTGCAGCCATGTCCGCCATAGCTCGACCTGTCCGACGTAACAAGCGAGGCTTTGCGATGCGCGAAGTAGGAAGGGCGAAGGAGGAAGCTGTGGGACAAGCTATAATTGCATCACATTTCTGGTAAGCTATTCTGTATATAAAAATTTTTTAATTGCAAGGTTATTCATGATCAGTTCTTTCATCGCAAAACTGTTTGGTACGGCCAACGAGCGACGGGTCCGTAAGCTCTGGCCCCTCGTTAATCGCATCAATGAATTCGAGCCAGCCATTCAGGCACTTTCTGATGCTGATCTTGGCACAAAAACAATGCAGTTTCGTCAGCAGTTACAACAGGGACGACCGCTCGATGAGATCGTTCCTGAAGCCTTTGCAGTCGTCCGCGAGGCAGCACGCCGTACCCTTGGCCAGCGCCATTATGACGTCCAGCTCATGGGCGGTTTGGTACTTCATCAAGGTATGATCTCTGAAATGAAGACTGGTGAAGGTAAAACCCTTACTGCTACGCTTCCCCTCTATGTCAATGCTCTCGGCGGCAAGGGAGCGCACCTGGTAACCGTCAATGATTATTTGGCACGGCGCGATGCAGAATGGATGAAGCCAATTTTTAACCTGCTCGGGCTCACCGTCGGTTGTTTGCAGCACACGATGCGTGATGCCGATCGCAAAGCGGTTTATAATACCGATATTTTATATGCCACTAATAATGAGCTCGGCTTTGATTATCTGCGCGATAATATGAAGTTCCGGCTTGAAGATTATGTGCAACGTGATTTGAACTATGGCATTGTCGACGAGGTTGACTCAATTTTAATTGATGAAGCACGTACACCTCTTATTATTTCCGGTGCCGCGTCACACGATGGAGGCCTCTATCAAGAAGCAGATCGTGCCGTCCGCCGACTCAAAAAAACGGACCATTATGAGGTTGATGAAAAAGCGCGCACCGTGCTCATGAATGATGCGGGGGTCGATCTGATAGAATCACACTTTAATATCCCCAATCTCTATGCGGTCGAATCGATAAAGTTGCTGCATCATATCAATCAGGCACTGCGTGCCCATGCACTCTTCAGGCGCGATGTTGATTATGTCGTTGGTGATGAAGGGGTTCAGATTGTCGATGAGTTTACCGGCCGTATCTTATCGGGCCGGCGCTATTCGGATGGCTTGCATCAAGCACTCGAGGCAAAAGAGGGGGTAACGATTGAACAGGAAACACAAACACTTGCCTCCATCACGCTCCAAAACTTTTTCCGCATGTATCATAAACTTGCCGGCATGACCGGTACTGCAATGACGGAAGCAGAGGAGTTTCATAGTATTTATAAGCTCGATGTCATCTCACTGCCAACTAATAAACCACTCATCCGTACCGATAAACCTGATCTAATATTTCTGACCAGGGCTGCAAAATATAAAGCCATTGTGACCGATCTAGTCGAACGGTATAAAAAGGGGCAACCGGTGCTTATTGGCACCATCGCGATAGAAACCTCAGAACTACTGAGTGGCATACTTGCAAGCCATGGCATCAAGCATCAAGTACTTAACGCAAAACAACACCAGCGCGAAGCTGAAATTGTTGAACTTGCAGGTCAGGCAGGCCATGTCACCATTGCAACCAACATGGCAGGTCGTGGTACCGATATTAAACTTTCAGAACAATCACGTTCGGCAGGGGGACTTTATATCCTCGGCACAGAGCGCCACGAATCACGCCGTATCGATAATCAACTTCGCGGCCGCTCGGGCCGTCAAGGCGACCCGGGTGAATCCCGTTTTTATATTTCACTCGAAGATGACCTGATTCGTGTTTTTGCCGGCGATGCCTTCAAAAAGCGGATGGAATGGCTCGGCATGAAAGAGGATGAAATTATCGAATCGAAGGCAGTGTCTCGTGCTATTGAGCTCGCACAAGAGCGGGTTGAAAAACATAATTTTGAAATTCGTAAGCATCTGATCGAATATGACGATGTGCTTAATCAACAACGAATCGTAGTATATCAATATCGCCGCGATGCACTTGAAGGCGAGGAACAGCTTTACGCACTCGTGCGTGACATGATCACCAATGTTATCACTGAGTTGGTCAACAACATTACCCTCGGTAAACAAACTGTTACTACAGCACAAATCGATGAACTCATTAATAACCTCATACAGCTTACACGGCTTCCTATGCAACTCTTTAAGCATATTAAAGAACTACGTTCATATGATGCACTTATCAAAGCACTCACTGAACTTATGCTCGAGCAGTACCGTTTATTCCGTGAAACACACGCCGAAGTCACCAAACAAGCAGAAAAATGGGTACTCTTAGAAACAATTGACGAAGCGTGGAAGCAGCATATGCTCAACCTTGACCATCTCAAAGAAGGCATTGGGCTGCGTGGCTGGGGCCAAAAAAATCCGCTCATCGAATATAAACGCGAAGCGTTTGCCATGTTTAAAGAGATGATGGACACCATCCGCATGCAAGTGGTACGCGCCATATTCCATATCACTGTTGATCATATCAATACCAAAGACATCGAAGCTCGCCGCCAGCGTGAACTTGCTGTGTTGAACCTAGTCTCCGCAGCAGCACCACAACAAAATACCAGGACTGCCACACAACCTGGCCATGCACCGTCAGATGATCAACAATCTGCCGTCGGACGCAATGAACAATGTCCTTGCGGGTCAGGCAAAAAATATAAAAAATGTTGTGGTAAATAGAAAAGAGGGAGCATGCTGCTCCAGTGTTTATTGAAAATTCAGCTCTTCTAAATCTCTAAGCACTTTTTTCGACTCTTGCTCTATGCTCTTAGCTGCAGGACTATCTGTCAATTCGCGAAGGTCTAATGCACGGACTGCAGTAGGCTCAGGAGTTGTACCTAACTCTATTTTTTTTATGTGAGGTTGCCAGGCACGCATGAATTCAAGAACTTCTTGCTCATTTTGTGCAGCAGCATGTTTTTTTGCTTGTTCTTCCTGTACCGCTTTTTCATGTTCAAATGCAGCAGTTGCATAGTGCTCTAATTCTGTTACTAATAAACCTATTTTAGTAACACGTTCACGAATTAATGGTGGCAACCACTGCCCGCCAAGATGCTCCTGTTCCTTGAGCAGCTCATTACATACGTCTTCGGCAGCAAACAACATATCAATATGCTCATCTATCTCTACAAGATTAGTCGGTTTTTGTGCAATATATGCAGTTGTCTGTTTAATCTCTTCATCAATATCTTGGTTTAGGATAGCAAGATGATCATATACATGATCGAGATATCGCACTATTTCATTAAATGCCAAACTTTCACTGTCGCTCAAGAGAAACTCTCCCTCCTCCAATACCTGTAGTTGACGCTCAACTTCCTGCGGGTCCATAACCTTATACGCGTTATTAGTAATCAAACGCTGTAACGTTGCTTGATTTTTTTGCAAGATCGCAACATGTGACTTCTGTTCAAAATATTTTTCTGAGTAAACAGGAAACTGCTCCACCGCATAGGCATATGCCCGTATACATTTGCGCACCACTGCATTATCGGTCAAGTGCGCCACATCGCTCAGGCCCTTTTTCAGAATGGTGTATAATTCATTGAGCATTCGTTTATATGCCTGATCGGCTACCAAGACAACATTGGCGTTCTTTTTATGTACCGCCGCTATTTCCTCGATATCTATTTTAGTGGCAAGCAACTCTCGTATAAACTCTTTCAACATTTTGGGATTCGTATGAATTTGTGCCTTTTTTTCTGCATATATCTTGGTAATCTCATCACCCAGTTTGTGTAAAAGATTAAGATCAGCGGCAAGCTCTTTTCTAAACTCTTCTATTGTTACCAGGTCATATGCAATATCCTGAGGTGCAAGTGCCCTACCTATTACCTGGTTAATTTTTGCGAGGGCCTTGGTCAATATGTCGAGGCTGAGCGTTTTATATGAAGCATCCAACTCTTTCACTGCAAGACGTATTTCGTGCCATTGCGCAGGGGTAAGTTTTCTCGGTCCCGCCTCCATGCCGGGAGCCCCTGGCCCCCCCTTTAATTCTTGGGTGATCTGTTTACCATCAAGCGTAAGGATAATGTGTTTTGCTTCTGCAGCCTGTGTAATTTCCTGTATCACCGTCTGCAGCCTATTATCTTTACGATCCTTTTGTTGTATCTTTGCCATCAACTCTGCAAATAATCTTTGTGCGTCTGCTTGTTCGATAGGACTTGATGTTATTTTTTGTGCAAGCGCCTGTAATTCACCAAGTTGTGCGGGGGTTATAGTGGCACGCACCGGCAGTACGAGCAGTATTCCCGTGCCGAGTATGCTTTTGTAGATATACTGCTTTACCATACCATTCCCCCATTTTTTGCATTGTAATCTTTATTCCTCATCCATCGTCGAAAGGGGTTCGTCTGTCACGGCCGCATGGTCCATCTCTGAGCCAGGGTGTCCACAGCAAGTCAAGATATCCATGCCCGTTGTATAGTTGGTAATGGCATAAATATCGGTACTGATGGATCTATCATTGGCAATGATTAGTGATAACTTAATAATCTTATCTTCAGGGAACATGGCACACTGTTTTTGCTCAACACGATACGATTTTTTAAATCCGGCACTTTCTGGTGTCGATTGCAAGTAAAGAGTTACATCAGGATGGCGGTCATTGGCCCCATACACATGCTGATCGCCCGGTTTTAAAATATTGCCTTCGTTATAACCCGCATCAAAGGCAAAGACTATAGATTGCGTATCATTAATAAACGTAATCGGGCACGCCTGCATAAGCGATGTCCCCATCGCCACAACACTTATTAATAGAATTAGGATCAAAAGACGCTTCATAACCCCGCCCTCCACTTTTTTCTATAGAAAATCCTCTTCACCGCTACTGTGCCATAAAACAATGGCTATTTGCAATGGTTTTAGTTGGAGGGGCGTAAAAAACCCCGGGTTTTGCATCCCGGGGCTCCGTTGTTCACTATATATTGAGCTATTGGGGTTTTACGACCGTGTTAACCCGATCTACAAGGCCTTTTCCTAGCATTACATAAGCTATTTTTTGCATCTTAACATCTTTGTATAATCCCTTCGTATCCGTATACAGTTTTACATCCTTAGGGTTTAAATGGGCGGCAATGTTAAAATTTCCTTGCTCAAATGCTGTCCGATCCTGATTGTTTTGGTATGAAGCTGAGAATTTTGGTAGCTGAACACTAAAAGCACTGATAGCCTCCTCTATCCCTGCCGTAGGGTTCTTTTTGGAATCAGCGTTTGTTGATGTACCCAAGAAAATTATTTTTCGCAATACATTATCGAAATAAGTAAACCAATCTGTCGCCAATTTTCCTTTGGTTTCTATCTCTTTCACTTCATCATCCACTGACTTGTAAAACACATTAAATCCGTGACATGCATATGCAACCATCCTGTTACCAAGATCATACAGATCTGAGCTGACAGCTTTGGCGAATAATAATCGAACCTTATTAGTAAATTTCGCTGCATCACTTTCAATTTTCTGAGCGTTCACTAACATCCTTGTAATTGATGTGATATTACCATCTCTTGCAGCATTCGTAAAATCAGAAAAATAGTTCAACGTATCCATTATTTTCTTAACAGCACCGGATAGTTTTTTATTAAATGCAACAAGATCGTAACTTGGTAGGATCTTGTTGATACCCTCAAGAGGATCTTGCACATTTTCGGCAGCGATAGTTTTCTGCACTGTAATGATTTCATTCAGCAATTGAAAAACAGTTTCCGCATCAAAACCAAGCTGGTACCGATGTACAATAAGGGAACCTCCGCCATTCAAGGTAAAGTAAAGATTTTTGTCATCTTGGTCAGAAATATCAACCAAAACCTGTGCTATAAAGATGTAATACAAGAAAAGATTTAATGTCAGTACTTCTTTGAAGAGATTTGTATCTTCGAAACTATTTTTATTTTTAATCCAATATTTGTATCCATATTTTTCAAGAATCTCTGCAACGGTACGGACGTTTTCAGTAGATGCACCAGGTTCTTGATATTTAGCTTGATCGTTATTTCCCAAAAGGTTATTGGTAATTAAATGTATTAAAAGATCTTTGTATCGTCTTAAATCTGCATCTGCCATACCTGCAACGATTTCTGCATTAATTGATGTAGGTACACCTTGTTGTTGGCCACCTATTTGTTGACCTGTTCCCGTTGAAACTGGATTCGCTGTAAGACTGAATAAGTCAGTTACGTCAAGAGCATAACCTCTGGCTCTCAAAAAACGAAGCGCTTCTTGGTTTAGCCGTGCAACATCAATATCATTGCGTTGCCTAGAAGAAATGTCTAACAGCCTTATGCGAGGATATACATCTTTAGGATAAACCTCTCTATTCAGTATCTCGTCATATAAAGCAACTACTGCATCTCGTTGATACTCAGTTAACGGTTCTCGTTGACCACCAGTCACATCAATTGATATAGGTTCGCCTTGTATTGGTTCATCGCTACGGATAGGTCGTATACCTCCTCCTTTTGGCGTACCACCTGGCCCCGCTATTACTGGTGATGGCATTTTACCACCCGCTGTTGCTGCAGGATTTGTTTTTAATGTTGCTAAGATCGTACCTGCTGGCACATAAAAACCTGCTTCATTTAATTTTTTAATTGCAAGCTCATTAACTTGCTTAGCTCGCGAATCATTAAAATCAGTTTTAGCTTTCAAATTGATAGCCTTAATACGCGTCCAGATATCTGCAGGCTGTACCTTATCTTGATTGAGCTGATTTATCAAATCGCCAATTCGACCGTATTGTTCATTTGAGACCGCTCCTAACGATAGCGGCAGAGCACATCCTGCCATAATACATAACATCTTAAAAAAACTGTATTTCATACATACTCCTTAAAAAATGAATCGTATTTAGGTTCAGGGATACCATAACATGCATCACCAATGCTAGCATTTTAAAAAATTACATTTTCAATTTTTAAAAACGCTGGTACACAGCACAATTTGCTTATTGATTTTTCAGTTGTACCCGTGGCTGTATCTCCACCGGGGTAAATGGTTTTTGCGCCTCTGCTATATCTTTGGTCTTTTTTGTTGGTACCGGTTTTTGTTCTTCAACTTTTGTAGGGAATATAATTGGTTTATCAGCAAGAATATCAGCTAAATAATCATTCAGAATTCCACTTATCTCGGCACCAAAATTGGTTTTAAATAATTGTACCAGTTTTTTATAGGTATCTTTTTGTGCTGGCGTAATCTGTATTTTATCAAAAATCAGATGTGGTTCTATTAACGTAATTGCGCTACTGGTTAAAATATTCATGATCGGCTGTTGTTCTGTTGCGAGCGTAAATACATCACTCTCTGATTCTTTTTTTATCTTTTGCACTTCAACAAAATTTTTCTGCATACGCTCGATACCGGTATTTAACTCTGCCACAGAAGGCATTTCACCCGTAACAATTACGGCATCAAACAAGCTATGAATTGGCTCAAGAAGCCGCACTATTTCCAAAATTCTATTCGGTTCAATCTTTCCACCAAGTTTAGTGATAATGGCGCCCAAATTTTTTAATGATGCAGTAAGTTTTGCCTGCGTATAATACCCAGTCAACAAGAGTTTTAGTTTTGTGCCTTCAAAAGTAACAGGCTCTGCCTGGCCAAGCACATTTATGGTACCCAAAGCAAACATATAGCTGCTCTGAGCCTCTACACTACCTAATGCCTCGGGAATTCCTGTGCCTTTATCTTTATTGTATGGTGCGGCGCTTCTGATGTTAAACCCTTCATCCTTATTTCTATATGCTTTCCAATCCGTTTCCGGTACATATGGCATGAAGGTCATCAAGTGCTCAATAATAAACTGCATGTATGAATAATAGGCACCAAGCGTAGTGCCCACAAATTTTCTTGCATTTGGTGTTTTTTGCACGGTTACATATGCCCACTTTATGAGACTATCAAGTAATGCAAAGCCATTTGCACAGATCACGCGTACTTTGTTACGCACCGTATCATCAAGCATATTGCGCGATTTTAAATCCTTCAAAAGATCTGGCAATGCTGGATCGCCAACACGATCGTAGAGACTGATAAAGAACATATCGAGATATGCACGAATCTCTTCTTTATTAAGTGCCGTACCGCGCAACCCTTCCAAGTAACCATAGACGGAAGCCCCTCCCGTTGCAGAGGTATAGAGTGTTTTAAAGGTGTTTTGATATTCTGGCTCTTCTTTTTTTAGTTCAAACATACCCGCAACGAGTATCTTACGTTGTCTGCCAAGTGGTGTATTAAGAATAAAATCAAGCTTAGTGTTTACTATTTTTTGTTTATCTTTCCCAAGTTCTGTTGCAAAAAGAGCATCTATTAACAGCTGCCATGCTTCGATAATTTCTTTATACTGTGCATCACCGCCATATTTGATTTCACCAGTCGCATTACGCATATGCACACCAGTGGTTGGAAAACCGGCCACAACTTTTGCCGCATCGGTTAATGTGGTAAACGACGATTTAATACTATCCATACTACGTGCATAGAGATAGCTACCGTCTCTTGTGATATCAACTAAATCGAGCTCTTTCATTAAAAGGTTGAGTCTGCCCGCACGATAGGCTTGTATCAAAGAAGTACGTTCAAAATAGGGCTCAATAAGCCGCTCATAATAATAATGCCGTGCATTGGCTACCGGCCTGAGCAGATTCTTAATGATATGCTGTGCAGAAATATACTGTGCCTGTGTATCAATACCGCTGAAAAATTCAACCCAGCTCGGTTTATTAACTACTCCATCCTGAAGTTTTGCAGTCAATGCATCAAAAGTGGCAAGGATATAACCATAGCCTCGCAGAATAGTCATGTATAAGGTATTGTATGGATCATCGCTTTTATCAGAAGCGCTCAACAACTTCATATCATACAATTGTGTCAACATCGCAATAAACTCATCGGGAATCACCATAGTTTTGATGCTTTCTTGTACTGTTTTATCACCATTAAAACCACGCGCAGGAAAATCTTTCACCTGATCTACATTAAACATCGCTATGCTTTGTAGGTAATTTGTAAATAACTCCATAATCTTTGCGATATCATCGGCAAATGTAGCACTGTTTCCCAACACCTTGATTTTTTCCATTTTTTCTTTGAATGGAATCAAGGTAATCGTGGTATGTGATTTTTCATAGAGTGTTTGTGCTGCTATAATTTGTGTACGTAATTCTGCAATTAAATTGGATAGCGCACTATTTTTACTTCTCTTCATCACCGCTTCATATAAAGACTTTAAATCATCATCTATATCGAACAGAGTTGGTGCATCGTCATACAATTGCTGCATATTATGTGCAAGTTCTGCAAATTTTTCATCTTGCATCGTGCTTACCATTTCAGGGGTATATTTTTTAAACTCACCTATGTGTGTACGCTCTCCGACCCACGTAGACCATTCATCAAGCAAATCTATGTATGTCTTTTTATGCAAACTATCCAAGTTCCGTAATGTTTTTACCTCAATACCCTCATCAATAACAATTGGAGTTTTGGCCGCCACTGCATATCGATATTCACCATTATCTACCAGCGTTGCATCGAGAGTTGTAATATCAAATTGACCACTATCCAATAATTTCTTGTTATCCGCGGTCATCAAACCTTCAAGAAATCCGAGCGCGCTCATATCTTCAAGCCCCGTAATTTCATCGAACGTTTTGCTTGCGCTCACCAATGGTGTTACAAGATTTGTAATACGTTCAATAAGTTGCACATAGACTTCATCAGCTGGTGTTTCTTGTGTTGTGGTTATTTTTTTAATTGTAGGACGCATCTCACCAATGAGCGGTTTGAATTGAGTTGGGGTATATAACACATACAGAAGAGCATCATATATGACACATACCGATCCTACAGCTTTGTCTATATTTTTTTTGATTGATGCATCGGTAATTGGTTTAACTTTATTAAGATAATAAATCGTTTGACTCATGCTCTGTATAAGCTCAACACCCTCCATTGCACTATCTTGTAAAACTGTTTTTTGAATTGATTCATGATAGTTCTTCGTTCGTGTTAATCTTTTGACCACCATAATTACATAGTTATCCAGCTGCTTTTCAAATTCCCCGATAATAACCTTCTTCTCTGGAATATCATCTGGTATAGATCGCGCCCTCGTTAATGTCTCACGCCATAAAGTCATTTGTTTAAATTCGGTCGGTTTTAGTATTTCTTCATCTTTGATGTATATTTTTATATCCTCTGTGTATTTTTGCAGTTCTTGTAAATATTTAGTCGCTCGTTCTTTGACCTTCACAAATTCATCAAGTTCTTCCAATTTTTTTAATGCAGCTTGATAAGCCGGATTATTTTCTTTGCTCGCGATCTTTGACACAAACGATTGTAATTGAGCACGTTTTTCCCGGATCTCTTTGCCCGTTACAACTTCCTGTTGCAATGCATTGATGGCATCTACAAGTCGTGTAAATTCTTTAGGATCTAAAACCGGCAGGGCCGTCGGTGGCACTTCTATCGCTTGAGGTTGAGGTTCTACTGTCAATGGCTCAAATGTTTCTGGTTGAGCCTCTGCAGGTTTAGGTGGTATTGGTTTTTGTTCTTGTTTGAGTTTTTTGGGAACAAACGTAGCACGTGTACCTATCACTGATGCGGTACCAGGAAGTCCTATAATTTGTTGCTTGACTTTTACCGATGGTACCAGTGCTGCTCTTTTTGGTGTAAATGATTGTACAGACGCTGCCTGCTTTTGTGCAGCTTTATCAGCACGATCCCAATCCCGTTCAATGCGTTCAACGGTTGCGATGAATTTGTTTTGATCTGTCTTTGTTGACATTGTCTCAATAGCCTTATTAATATCCTGTCGCATACGGGCAAGATCTTCTTCGAGCGCTTCCGCGTATGATTGGTTTTTGGCTCCCTTTTTATATTGATGGTACACCATGAAAGGTTGTTTATCTTTTTCAGTACCAAACAGTGTCACTGCAAGCTGCCCCCGATCCCATTTTTTTATAAATTGCGGATCTAACATCCCCAAAGTCACGAAATGTTCAATGGCATATATTAATACACGCCCTAGCGAACCTGCCATTTCATAAGCACTGATCATCTGTGGCACCAATATCTCAGGAGAGGTTCCCGTTCTCCATCCCTTTAAAAACCATTTACTGGTATAGGCCTTGAGCTGTGGTACCAGAGCCTTTGATTCTTCTTTATACATTTTCTGTGCAATGCTTGCACGGAGTGCATCAAATGTTTTTAAATAGTGCATAAATTGTAATTGCAATGTCTCTTGCGTTGCTTTTAACGCATCACTTTCTTGCGTTTCCGCAGCAAGAAGCAATGCAGAACTCACTGTAGGCATTATAAGATCGCTATTTTTAGTACAGGTGCGTATGAATGAACCAAGCCCTTCAATGACCATCTTTACTTTTTTTGGATCCGTTAAAATTGATTTATCTAATATGTCAAACATACACTGCGGCAAATCAATAAAATCTACTTTTATGAGTGGCGCAGCCTCGGCTCCTTTTTTGGTAACCGGTACAAGATCGGTTGTGTAACTTATACTTTGTTGCACAAGCTCTGATAGTCTATCAGCGACCGCAGCTGCGCCGTTTTCTACCATAGTCGTTACTATCTGCCGGGCAGCACGTACAACTGGCCCTTGTTGCGGAGTCGGTAATCCTGCCACACTGAATTCAGCTTGTTTGGCAAATGCACTCACTCTTTCTTGCTGCGCCGAAGTAGATACTTTTTCCGTGAGCATTGTCACTATATCATCAAGTGGTCCATACTCATTGATCGTCAGTTCTCGCGTCTGTGGTACTTGCGTTGATTTTGTCACTGGTTCTGTCATCAATTGCTCCAAAACCTCCGTTGCTGGCTGTGCTTCGGGTTCCGGCACCGTCGGTTCTGCAAGAATTTCTCGTGCAGCCTGCTTACTCAGTTCTAAGGGCGATAGTTCTTGTTCTGGTACAAGCTCTCGTGGCGCTCCTTGAGGTTCACCAAATAATGGTTCAAACCTCTCGCGCTGTGCTTCTTCCTTGCGCTCCTGTTCCTGCCGCTTCAATCTACTTTCTAATGATTCTGTTACTGCCTCGGCAGCTTTGCCACCTGTTGCTTTGTTGAGCAATTTAAGAGCATCATCTGATAAAATCTGCCCTCCAAGACCAAGTTTTTGAGTAGCAGCAAGCATGGGCAGTGTTTTTTTTGCAGTTTTGTTGAGCGCTGCTCGTGTTTTTTGTGCGTCAATTGCTTGTATAACTTCATCGGCACGGAGCTCATCTTTGAAATCATCAAGCATCAACCGCACTTCATCAACGCACATCTTATTTTTTTCAGTTCCCCGAGGCAGCAATGCAGTGGCGCCAACACCCATGAGTTTTTCAAACTCTTTTTGTAAAGTTTTATAGGTTTCTTCAGTTCGTTCTTCGGTACCATAGATTTTCTGTGCGAAACTATTGAACTTATTGGTAGGTATTTTGTTTTGAGCTGGTTTAGTTGCTTGTTTTTTTGGTTCGCTTGCATGGATACCAGATTCACAAAAGGCTGCTATACACAGACTCACTCGTAACGCACATAAGATATTACTTCTGATCATAGAGCACGCCTCGTGAACAAACAGACTACCCTTCTAGCTTAAAAAGAGTTAATACAGTTTTTCAATACATATAAAAAATCCCCGACTTTAATGCCGGGGATTTTGTTGTGTGCAGTGTGTAGTTGGTTAGAATGCTATCGAAGCCTTCCCCCACACGGTCCAACGATCCATACCTGCATTGTTATGATCGCTGAACTCATACGAAGCACCGAGACCCGCCATGATTGGATAACAGCCATGGGTATGTGAGTAGCCGAGTGAACCATATATTGTTGCGGTAAAGAAGCTTGGTGTTGCTGCAGAATTGATATCGAGATCCATAATGCTGATCACTGAAGTTTCGTAATCGGCAAGAGTTACTGGCGTTGCAGGGGCTATCGATGGATCTTGGACAATCGCATCGATCGTTTGGAATGGCATCGTTTCGCCAAAACCACCGATTGAACGTAATGCTATAGTACCTACAGGGAAATTACACAGATCAAGATGCTCACCGCCACGAGTATAATAACTGTAACCCAACTCACCCACAAAATCACACCATTCAAAAACAAGGGCTGGGGTAAAGGTGAATTCAAGACCTGGGTTTACATCAACACACTGGGTAAAGACGTTGATACCTGGCGTTGCAGTCAGTACTGCAGCGGTACCGCCAAGTGCGGCCACTTCTGCTGCGTTTTCTGGACTTGTATAGACATCGATGTAACGTGACCATGGACGTCCTTTCAGGTCAAAAGAACGTACCTGCTCTTTTGAGAAAAGATAGAGCGAGTTGAAGGCAAATTCAAACCGCAGGTGTTTATCATCACATTCTGACTCCCAGAGATCGCAGCCAAATGCAGAACCCCAGAGAAGGCCGAAATGTTTACCGCGACCAACTATTGGTTCAAAGAGGAATTGCGAAGCTACCTTGTTACCGGTCGGAATGAGCATACCGATGTATCCTTCGATATGGTATGGACAATGCTGGAGCCATTCATAGCCGAGATAGAATTGAATATCGGCAACCCCAGTTTCAGTCATCTCATCACAGCAGTAGTTACAGCTCGCTATTTTACCGAATTGCCATGCCGGCTGCACAAATGCTTGCAACATTGATTCATAAAATATGCGTGGATTTTCGCCAGTTAGCTCTATTGGTGCGCCATCATTATTTGCAATCACTTCACTCACGCCAAGATCATTTTTGACCCACGTTATCGGCATGACTGCCCTCAAAAAGAGCCCCCATACTTCATCACAGTTGTGCCAGAAGCTTTGGCGATAGGCAAAACCAACACCTGCTTCACTATGCTGCGGCTTAAAGAAAACAGTACTGTCATAAAAGTCTGTTGTCGGCTCTCCTGATCCTGCAGCAGTACCCGCTACGCTAAAGAATGGTGCATAGAGTTGGAATGGCCCCGTTGTCTCACGGTTATCTTCATCAACCGCACGAAGCGCACAGCCGCCTGTTGGGCTGAAATAGCCGACCAGCTGATCGCTCCTTGATGACTGCCCACCAAAAACTATAATCTGTAAGTTGCCATCTATACCGTCATCCTTAGCATGCGCTTGCTTATCGCGCCACAATGAAATAAGTTCCGGTGATGCAGGTTGTAACAATGGTCTAATATAGAGAAATGAGCGACCTACTACCTCAGTATCTTTATTGGTAATAGCTGATATGAAAGATGAGACTGATAGTAACAGCGCTAATCCATAACGAAACAGCTGCTTCATGCCATACTCCTTTGTGTAGGCGTTGATAATTTTAAAGACTTGCACATACTCTACCACATGATCGACTATATCTGTCAAGCATTCTGCCTCAACAGAATCATCTGGATGTAGTTCTGAAAAAATTCTGATAACCTAAATATCATAATTTTATTGGTAGAAAGAATAAAAAAATATGATCACGAAAGTTAAAGGCACGCAAGATTTTCTTGATACACGGTTATTTTATGCGCTCTGTAGTATTATCCAAAATCAAAGTATGCGATACCATTTTACCGAGATTATGACTCCCATAGTGGAGCATATTGAGTTATTCACCCGTTCTTTGGGTGCACATACCGATGTGGTCAGTAAAGAAATGTTTATCATCGCACCACACGAGGGAGAATCAGACATCTGTTTGCGCCCCGAAATGACTGCATCAACGGTCCGTGCTTTTATAGAGCATGGTATTCAAAAAACCCCCTGGCGTACGTGCTCCTGGGGGCCAGTTTTTCGCTATGAGCGACCACAAAAAGGCAGGTTCCGCCAATTTCATCAGTATAATTTTGAAGTAATTGGCACCACATCACCACTCTCTGATGTTGAGCTACTTGTCATGCTTGATAGTCTTTTTATGGAACGCTTGAATGTAACCGAATATGCGCTGCACATAAATTTTCTCGGTACCCCAGCTGATCGTGTAGCATACAAAGAGGCGCTCGCTGGCTTTTTAAACGACGTACAGAATGAGCTCTGTGATAATTGTCGGATCCGCAAAGATACCAATATTATGCGCGTTTTTGATTGCAAAGTGCCAAGTTGTATAGAACTCTATCGAACCGCACCATTTATTACCGATTTTTTGTCCGATACTAGTACTACGGAATGGAACTTTATTCAAGAGCAGCTGCTCGCTATCGGCGTAGCCTACTCGATACGACCAACCCTCGTGCGCGGTCTTGATTATTACAATAAGTTAGTATTTGAATTTGTAAGCGGCAGCCTCGGCGCCCAAAATGCGTTCTGCGGCGGTGGCCGCTATGATCATCTCGTGAAGCTGCTCGGTGGCGCACAAGATTATTCATCGCTTGGTGCCGCTATCGGTCTTGAGCGACTCATGCTTGTGCTTGAGGCCAACAAACAGGATCTTGCGCTTATACATAAACCTGCCCTGCTCACTATCATGCCCCTGGCAGCAGCGCAACAACCACTTGCGCTCATACTCGCACGTACCTTACGCCATGCTGGCTATTGCATCGAAACAATGCTTGAAGGTGATTCAATAAAAAGCATGCTCCGTTCAGCAAATAAAGAAGGCTCTCAATATGCAATTATCATCGGCGAAAATGAACAGATCGCACACACGGTGCAACTGAAAAATATGATGACGGGTGAAAGTGAAGAGATAAAACAGGTTGATTTGGTGGAACGACTCAAATGATAATGAGCGCCGCTTTTTGTACCGCATACACACATGAACTCTTGCATCGGTGTAAAAACATTATTAAATATTAACGTTGTAAAAGTATTTGTGCAACTTTCTATTTGTCGAGGTATGTGTCGTGATATATAAATCATCATGTTTTTTCCTTCTTTTTGCATTGATCACCTCAAGTCTAATGCACCCACTTATCGCGGGTGAAAAGCCTAGATACTATAAGCAGCGTAGAAACTATGATCAAGAGGATGAACAACAAGAAGCACGCCGTCATAAAAAACGTGATCGTGCTCGCCGCAGTCATGTACACCGATGGAAAAAACATAAAACAAAGGGCGATGGGGACCAAGAGTGGAGAAAAAAGTGGCATGGCAAACATGGCTATCATCAACATGCCTCGCATATGTGGCATAAATATGGCTGGTTCTGGGATGATGCAACGAAATCGTGGTATCAATGTACCCCTATCGATGATCCAGAAAAAGGTTATGGCTGTGAATACAAAGGTAAATGGTACAAAATGGTAAAAGAGGATCCAGAGACTGCCGCACGCGAGGAAGATGAAGATGAAGTAGAAGAAGCGGTCGTCGTAGTAGAAGAATAACTTAATACCGATTAATGAAACCTGCCCATAAAAAAGAAAGGACGATCTTTTGCTCGTCCTTTCTTTTTTTAGTATCAAAAGAAAAGCAGGGGATAAAGCAAGCCGATTTGATTGAACGACTCAACCGTTAACAAAAGTATTGTTCTGTATCATTTGTAAATATTTTTCTGCTATTTCACGTTCATATTTGAATCGCACTTCTACAGTACATGCCTGACTAAGACATTTGCTCGGAGAAAGAGAAGCTATACTCATAGTATGATCATCAAGCGCATCCGCATCAGAATGCGCGCTCTGTGCGATATATTCAAAAACTTTTTGAGCAAGTTCCGAGGTATCTTCTTTGGTGCAAGGAGAGGTAAGCGTAAAAGGATTCAATCGCGGTAACCCGTGCTGCGATGAATTGGAAGTCAGTACGCGGCATTTAAAAGAGTTGTGATACTTTATTTCTTTTGCAACAGTATCACATCCCTGCTTTTCACAATATGCTTTAAACATAAGCCATTCAATAGTTTTCACCGGATCAACATTTTTTTGAGAATCCGCCGCATACAAAGACAGCACAGCAAAACACAAGCATGTACCGATTATAACAACCTTTTTCATTGCGCAACCCTTTTTTTATTACCTTGTTATTATTACATTCTTATTAAATCAAATAATGCTTGCGCCGTTAGAGCATCATATATCCGCATCGTCATCAAGACATGTGTTGCTTGTGCCAATGGTTTTTGTGCCTTTTTAGGCCATGACACAATATCCACATGCAGTTGCTCATCCGACATTGTATGTGCATTGCCTTGCGTGCTGGCCAGTGCAAATACTGCACGTGACAATTCAGATGTATCCTCTCTTGTACATTTATGTATAATCGTATACGGAGTTACCCTTGATCCGTCTTGACATGCCCTTAAATACCAACACTCAATACCCACTTTTCCAATACAATGCTTTGTAATAGCAAGCTTTTGAATAAGCCGCATATCAACATATTGTGGAGCTCTCGCTATGTCTGCCGCATGAAGAGATAACATATAAAGACATAAACTTATGCCGATCACGATACATTTTTTCATAAAAAGCACCTATTTGTAAAAATTATTTGTAGCACATAGTAAACACCATAGCATGGTTAGTGTCAACAGATGGACATTTGAAAACTAAAGTCCATCGGAACCATAGCCAAAAATTAGCATCGATAGTGCTATTATGCTCAGCAGCAACATGGTTGTTCCCACGATGCTATCAAGCCGATCGAGGATACCGCCGTGACCGGGCAAAATGGTGCCCGTATCTTTTACTGCAGCGGCGCGCTTGAGGCTTGAAAATAAGAGATCACCTTTGAGGGCAGCAAGCGCGAGGAGCACACCAAGAATAACTGCGTATATAACTGGTGTACTACGCGTATACCAATATGTAAGTAGACCTAAGCATCCACTCGTCAACACAATGCTCCCAATAAGACCTTCCCATGTTTTTTTGGGTGATATGACCGGATCTAGTAAGTGCATACCAAAAACAGTACCTGCACAGTAACCACCAATATCGCTCACTATGGCGCTGCCAATTGATAAACCCAACACATGATACTGTGCATCAGCAGCCCACCAAACATGCACAAAACCGGTTAATGCTAGTGCACTTCCTGCGCTGATGGTTATGAGGGAATTTTTTGCAATGCCTTGCTGTGCAAGAGGCAAGTATTCGATTAAAAATGCGTATAAATAAATCGCTGCTATAACAATGCTCAACTGCATCGGTGAAAGGAAATGCCACGCAGTATATGCAAGTGTAAGCAGCACCAGACTTGTTGTGAAACGGATAACAAAAATTTTCATATCTCTTCCCCCTCAAAAGCGTTTGGTATGTAACTAAGTGTTGGCATATCATTCATCGAAACGAGTGCAACATCAAAGCGGCAGACCACCTCATCAATTTCATGATGTACCATAAAATGGCGTGCTGCAGTAACAATTCGTTTTTGCTGCCATGGGGTGATTAGTTCCGCAAGATCAGTTTCATTATCGGTGCGGGTTTTTACTTCGACACAGACGAGCAGATCTTTTTTACGTGCAATGAGATCGATTTCACCGCCACGGATACGCATATTGGACGCGACAATGACAAAACCTTCACGCATAAGATGATCTTTGACGATCTGTTCGCCGTGTGTACCAAGCTGTTGTGCCAATTTTTTGGTGGAGCTCATAACTTAAAAGCGATCTGCGGCATGTAGTTTTTTAGGTTCTGTTTGAACGATCAATACGGTGTCTTTAATGTTCTGATCTTCAAGATCAAGCATGTCGGGATAATGAGCTGCGCGATATGCAATAACCCGCGTGTTTGATCCGGAATATTTGGTGCCATACTCTTCTTCGATGAGCGCAAGGCGTGCCGTTGTGGCGGCGTTGTTACCTTGCAAGCGATAGAATGTACAGATGTTAAGCTCGCTTGAGATCAGCTTTTCGTAACAGGCAGTGCGCATCGTATCCACTGCATCGCAGTGGGTAATAAAGCGGTCACGTTGCTTTAAAAATTCATCTGCGAGTTCAATAGTCGTATGGGTCTGGGTCTGATCACGGTCAAGATCTTCGGTGCATCTGAATGCTGCATCGACCGCCCTATATCGTGCATGCTCAAGCTGACTACAACTGACCAGATCAGCAAGCGCACCTTCCAATTTTGCCGTTTCGAGTGCAATTGAACGACCCCCTTTTGCTATTTCGACGACAATCTTTTTAGTCGCACCGGGATATTGCAACGCCCACTGTGCATAGGCCTTCCACGCCTTTTCGTAATCTTTTTTGGCATACAAAAGGTCAGCAATTTCTAAAATAAGATCAGGGATAAGATGTGCCTGTACATCAGTTGCAATATGCATTTGCTGTTTTGCATATTCAATCGCAGTGTCATAATTACTCTCAGTAATCAATTTTTGTTTGCCCTCTTCAAGTTCTGCGTAGCCCATATACTGGTATGTTCTGTGAAGGGAACCACGACTACCATCATCAAATCGTTTTGTAGGTGCATTAGGCTTTGCGAGCTGCTCTTTTCGTTGTTCTTTCAATCTTGTACGACGACTTTTTTTGGACTTTTCATCGCCATAAAGATGGAAATTTATAGCAGCTATGGCAAGGAGGCTACACAATGTTGCGCTTTTATTCATGATTTTAGGAGGAACTATGGCACAAACTCTATAAGATATATCCTTAGCACTGTATACTGATTTGCAAACAATAGCAATTGGCATTTTAGGCATGAGGACCCCATGGCAGAATCTCGCATAGGCACGCTTTTAGTGCAAGCTGGCATTATCACTGCGGAACAATTAAAAGAGGTCAGCAGCACTCTGGCACCGGAGCAGTCACTCGAGCAGGCTCTCATCGAAAAAAATATCGTCACTGCAGAAGCGCTCGCCAAATTTTTTGCACAACAAACTGGCTATCCTTACATAGAAAAGATCACTGATGCGATGGCCGATACTGCGCTTCTTGCACGCGTACCCCTCAAATTTCTGCGTGATAATACCCTCATTCCCGTCAAAATTGATGATAAAATAACGGTCCTCACCGCTAATCCATTTATATATCAACCACTCGATGAAATCACTATGCTACTCGGTGGCACGATCAGCTACGGAGTCAGCACCGCGACAACGATTATCAATAGTGTCAATCGCTATTACCCCCTTGAAGGCACCAAGCAGATGATCGAGGAACTCAAGGAAGAAGGGGAAGAACTTGAAAAGGTTGAATTTGCAGAAGTCGAAGAGACCGATATTCTGACCATGGCTGCCGAAGCGCCTATTATCAAACTGGTAAACAACATTCTCTTTCAAGCAGTTAAACGAGGAGCTTCAGATATTCATATCGAACCATTCGAAAAAGAGTTGCGGGTCAGATATCGCATCGATGGGGTCATGCTTGATGTCATGAGCCCCCCAAAACGGATTCAGAGCGCACTGGCCTCTCGTATTAAAATTATGTCCCACTTAAACATTGCTGAAAAACGGATCCCACAAGACGGCCGTATGCAGATCAAAGTGGCTGATAAAGCAATCGATATACGGGTGTCAGTCTTGCCAGTGGTTTATGGAGAACGTATTGTGATGCGCTTGCTCGATAAATCGCGCGTCTTTTCAAAGCTCGACACAATAGGATTTAGTGAGCATGATTATAAGATAGTCAAAGAAGCGATCGAAAAACCAAATGGTATTATCTATGTCACTGGTCCCACGGGTTCTGGTAAAACAAGTACCTTGTATTCGATTTTGGGAGAGCTCAATAAGCCTGATGTCAACATTGTCACCGTTGAAGATCCCGTTGAATACCAAATGGCCGGCATCGGCCAGGTGCAGGTACGAGAAAAAGTCGGTTTAACCTTTGCCGCAGCACTGCGCTCCATTTTGCGACAAGATCCTGATATCGTTATGATTGGCGAAACACGAGATCAAGAAACGGCTCAGATAGCCGTACAGGCAGCGTTGACCGGTCATCTGGTACTCAGTACGTTGCACACCAACAGCGCACCAGCCTCGATCACGCGGCTCATTGATATGGGTGTTGAACCTTTTTTAATCGCCTCATCGATTGTTATGATTTTGGCACAACGGTTGGTCCGCAAGCTCTGTCCCGATTGCAAAAAAGCATTTACACCCGATGCGGATATTTTACGTAGGCTTGGTATCTCTCCTGATGAAGCAAAAAAAATCACTTTTTACGCCGCTGTCGGCTGCTCTGAATGCCTCAACACCGGCTATCGCGGCCGGCTTGCTATTTTTGAAGTGATGGAAATGACCGGCCCCGTTGCGGCACTCACGATGCAGCGTGCTGATACCGCACAGATTCGCTCACAAGCAATAAAAGATGGCATGACGTTGCTCGTACAAGATGGAGTCCGTAAAATCGCGCAGGGGCTCACCTCCGTTGAGGAAGTGTTGGCGGTGGCGACCATGGAATATACCGTTGACGTGTAAAGAAGGAGCCACGCTCATCGAAGTGGTAGTCGCCATGAGCATCGGCATAGTACTCATTGTGGGCAGTATACAGTTGATAACTCCAATGCGCCGTTTTATCGCACGCGCAGAACTTGCCTTACTTGCCGCCACCATACGAACCGAACAACAAAAAGCACGCATAACAGGTATTGAACGAACCGTGCAGTTCGTGCAAAACAATACTGGTTATACCACACAAACGAGCACGCATCATCTGCAACCAGGTATCACATTTGGATTTCCACCTGGTTCCTATGGGCCACCGAGTAAAGAGCAAAACCTAATTACAAAACCGATTACTTTTAAAAACAACCAACTCGTGTGTCACCGTACCGGCATTGTGCATCCTGGCACCATCTATCTTTCCGATCAACGCAACAAGCTGTTCTATGCATTAACGGCAAGTGTATCGCGTCACACTTTTTTACGTTCCTATTATTACGCCGACCACTGGGTGCCACTATAAAAAGGTTGTAAACCACACATAAAGTGTGTTATTTCTAGAGGGACAAAAAAGGAAATGAATATAATGAAGTATATAAAAAAGCTCCGATCTTTCCGCGTCCTTTACCCACTCGCATTCTGCTCTACGATTACGATACACACCCTGTGGCTTCCGCCAATTTTGCCCGATGGCAACCACAAAGAACTTGTTGCTGATGCAAACAACATAGGCAAAACTCATTTTATTATCGGCGGCACTACCACGAACATTCCCGAAACAGTACTGATACCAACAGAAAGATGCACCGTACAACCTCAACTGCTTGATGGTATCCCTCTTAACTGTGATGGGCATGTCTGCACGGTATTGTTCGATAAATTTTATGACACGCTCGAAATACTTATCAATCGTGAACAAAAACGGATTTTAATCGCTGCCTACATGTTAACCGATAAACGCTTTGTGCAGTGGCTCACTGCTGCACACGAACGGGGCGTGAAAATTGAAGTCATTAGCGATCTCAGTTGCTTACGCGAGCGTGCAAACAAATTGGGCGATTTGTATGAAGCAGGCATTGAGGTATTTGTCTGCATGCCAGAGCGCAAGGGTGCAAAATCAAGCCTCATGCACAATAAATTTGTGTTATTTGACTCGAATATTTATGGCAAAAAGATCGTGTGGACCGGTTCGGCAAACCTCACTCGTTCTGCGCTCGGTGAGATTCACCATGAAAATGTATTGATCATCGATGATCCACAAGTATATCAAGATTATGAACGCCAATTTCAGCGGATCAAAAAACATTCTGAACGATATGCGGATTGTACAATCACCAACGCAGCATTACACGAAAAGATACGAATCAGTAAAAGTGAGGAAAAACGTGGTAAAAAACAACAAAGAGCATAAAAAAGAATGTAGAAAGGCTTCATTACTACAATTCCTTCTTAGCTCGCAAGAAAGCGTACTCGTCTTTTTTGAAATTGGCAAGGAAAACTTTATGGAGATATCAACCATTCATTTGACATTGTCTTGATGATTGTCACGTTGTTCTTCGTAATTTTATTAGATATCAGGAGACTTTATGATACGTGTATTAATAATCACCTTTTCATGGTTTATTGTAACAAACATAAAAGCTATGGACTATGAACAAAAATTAAAAGTAGCTGAACGTCAACTCGAGAAATGTTTCGAATCATGTTACGTGAGACATAAGATAACCGGTCGAAAAGGCAGCGACAGTGATCATCCGCTTCTGACCCACTATCATGACAAAAACCGATATACAAGGAAAGCCAATCGGTGTTTTGGTCTCTGTAATTTACAATATACTGAAAAAATTTTTCAGATCATCGATTCTGACTTACAAAAAAATAATAATCAGTAGATGAACTACAGTTTTATGTGACTGTTACACCAATTTGAATTCTAACGTGATACCAATATTTTCAAAAAGATCTGCGGTTTTGCTCAGTTTTGGATCCTTGTCCAAGCCGTCGATAGTACCATGAGCTTCGAGGACACGATGTAGTGCACGTAAAAATAATTTTCTATCTTTGCTTGCATAAGCTTCATTAAGATAGGCCACTGCAAATTCTGGATCTTTGAGTTCCGCTTTTAAGTATTCACTAAATTCTGGGTATTCTTTAATTTTATTATTCATGATTTTCCTCCGTATATTCAATCCAATAACGATATGCTTTTTCTATATCCCGCGTTTGTGTTTTCTTTTCTCCACCCAACAACAAAATAACTACGAGCGCCCCCTGTTTACCATAATAGACACGATACCCTGGTCCATAGTTGATTACGAGCTCATAGATACCGTGGTGACCCTTTATTGATTTACAATCTCCAAAATTACTATCTTCCAGACGATCGATTCGTGTCGAGACAATTGCCCTTGTCTTATTGTCTAAGTCAGCTGCCCACTCTCTGAAGGGTACTTTTTTGGTTTTAGTTTTGTAAAAAACTACTTTTATTTTCATGGATCTAAATGTATCAAATGTGCGATGCTATCTCAAGAACATCTACAATTGCTGTCCACATGATATCTACCGCAATACTATTCTTCTGATTGTTGCGCAATATCAATGAGTTCGCACATATCTGCCGGCAACGCAACTGCATAGTTATGCGTATTACCCATAAAATCAAAGGCTATGCTTGCCGCATGGAGTGCCTGGCGTTTAATATCTTTTGATGAAAAACCATAAACGGGATCACCAATAATCGGGTGGCCTATTGCTGCTAAATGCACGCGAATTTGGTGCGTGCGGCCCGTCACCGGTTTGACTTCGACCAATGCACTTTTTTGGTAATAGGCGATCACTTTAAAATGAGTCACCGCAGAGCGGCCCTTTTGTGGCGTATCGCCCGATGGGTTATCGGATAATGGGAATGCATACATCCGCATACGTTGTTGCGGATTGCGCCCAATCGGGAACTCGATCACCCCCTGCGGATCAGGGTTGCCATGCACAACGGCGAGATAGGTTTTGCGCATCTGCCGGTCACTAAAAAGTCCACTGAATGTTTTGTGCGCATAGTTGGTGCGCGGCACAATCATGAGTCCCGATGTATCTTTATCGAGCCGATGAACAATACCGGGCCGATCGACATACCCAACATCCTGAAGCTCGGCATGATGGTGCACCAACCAATCCATAAGGGTGACCATACCACTTTTGGTGTGTGGCGGATGGACAATGAGCCCCGCTGGTTTGTTGATGATATAAAAATGTTCATGTTCAGCCACCACATCGACTGCAAGATTACGCGCTAAAATGGCCTCATCGGTAATAACCCGTTCGCCGGGGAATTTGACAAAAATCGTATCGCTCGGCTGGATCTGATGCCCCTGCTTATTAATGCGCACGTCATTAACCGTCACAAAACCTTCTTCGATCAATTTTTTAAAAAAAGATCGGGAATAGAGCGGAAACTGACCCGTCAAATACAGATCAATGCGTGTTTTTTGTGTTAACTGGGCGGGATGTAAAGTAAAAGTCGCGTGTGGTGGTATTAAACCCTCTTTTTCCATAACCATCTCATTTATATGCTTGGCAGCGCTACTATTCTTTTAAATACATACAAAAATGGTAGCCTAAAGAGGCTCTTTAGTCAAACGACACATGGTATTGCTTCATTCAAAAAGCCCTTGTACAATGAGGCATGCGAGAAGCTTTACACCGCTATAATGGACTACAGGAGCCACCGATGAGCATAGAAAAATTCATGCACGAAATTCGTGACAACCTTGATGCGGTCATTGCTCAATCGAATGATCTTGGTAAATCTCTGTATAGCAGCTTCTGCAAAGAACATCCCGCAGATATCGCACAGTTTTTAGAAGATATTACCAAAGATGATGCGCTGAAGCTTTTCGGAGCCCTCCCCCAAGAAGTTCGTATCAATACGTTTCCTGAATTTTCTGAAAGCATGCAGGCCATCGTGCTTGCTCACATGAGTGATACGGAACGTACCACGGTGCTCAATGCCCTTGGTCCCGATGAACTGACCGACCTTTTTGATGAACTTTCTGACGATGATCTTAAAAAATACCTTGAACTACTTCGTACATCTGTACGAGAGCAGGTCGTTTCATTACTCAAATTTGATCCTGAGTCGGCCGGCGGGGTCATGCACACCGATGTGCTTACTCTCGTGCAAGATTTTACCGTCGAACGGAGCATAAAGCTGCTCCAGCGACTGCAGCCGAGCAGAGATGTTCACCAGCGAATCTTTGTTACCAATGCCGCACACATATTAGTTGGCTATATCAATTTAGAAGACCTCGTGCTTCAAAAGCCGGAAGCGCGCCTTTCTTCATTTATGCGCCAAAATGAACTGATAGCCTATGCCGAAGAAGACCAAGAAAAGGTAGCAAAAGAAATGGTCCACTATGGGCTCATGATTGCTCCTGTTGTCGATGAACGCAATCATTTCCTGGGTGTCATCCCAAGTGAAACATTGGTCAATGTCCTTGTTGAAGAGGCAACAGAGGACGTGCAAAAAATGGCCGCCCTTAGCCCAACAAAACTTTCCTATTTTAAACAATCCTTTTTCAAAGTTATGAAAGAGCGAAGCTATGTGCTCGCGGTGCTGTTGCTCGCCGAATCATTCTCTCGCACTATTTTGCATGCCTATGAAGCAACTTTTCAAACCTCGATGATTTTATATACTTTTATTCCCATGCTCATGAGTCTCGGTGGCAATACGAGCCATCAAACTTCTGCCATTATGATCCAAGGAATCGCCTCGGGTGAAGTTATTCCTTCAAATATGTTTAGATTTTTACGCCGAGAGCTGCTAATGTCACTTTGTCTGAGTATTATTTTAGGACTTATTTCATTTATACGGGTACTCATGACCGGTGGTCCAGTGTGGTACGCCTGTGCCATCAGTGCTACCGCCGGAGCTATTGTCCTCTGCGCCGTATCACTCGGCAGTATCATCCCACTCGTGCTCCATCGATTCAATATGGACCCCGCATTTTCGGCAGGGCCATTTTTGGCCACTATGATGGATGTTCTCGGCGTATTGATTTATTGCGCAATGTGTACATATTTATTGCAGTAAGTCAGCTGATAAGCTGAAGCCGTTTTTTAACCGTTTGCGCAAACATCATCAGTTCTTCTTCTGTTGCATCGAGCGGCAGTTCGCCTTTCTTGACCGATTCGGTCACGATGTTGACTGCATGCTGAACCATTTCCGTCACTTGAGCTGACACATTAGCCACATTGTTAGGATCCTGGAGGATACCGAAAAAACCAAGCACAATATTTGCAAATTGGGCCAATATTTTTTTGGTTTTTTCATCGAGCCCTCCACCTCGCTTTTTGAGTGGCATCGAATCGAGCTCTTCAACATCCAGCCATGTTTTATTGATGGGGCAACGTTCTTCGGCACTGAGCGTATTGACTAGAAGAAGGGCGCTTGTAACGTAGACTATCTGCTTCATATAATCCTCATTACTTTGAGATATTGATATTACAGCCACCGTAATCGGTGAACCTTTGCAAAGTCAATGGGTTGAACATTTAAAGAAAGCCCGGCATGGGTTATCATATTGCCGAATACGTGCTATACTGCCTTTTTAGTAATTGTTTTGTAAAAAGGCACCTTTTTTAATATATCGCTATGACCCTAATAGTTCTTCTCTATGCGTTGTTTGGCAGCTCATTTCCTATCGCTAAGCTGTTATTAAGCTACACAACGCCACTTTTTTTGCTTGCGTCACGTCTTTTGATGGCAGGACCTCTTCTTTTGATCTATCAGTATATCTGGGGCCGTCATGCTTTTCGGGTTGAATGGAGTCATCTCTGGTATTTCGCACAGATCATCGTGCTTGGCATGTATCTCAATTACCTGTTGCGTTTCTGGGCGCTTAATGATCTGCCCTCGTGGAAAGTATCTTTCCTGTTCAATGCAAGCCCCTTTTTTTCCGCCTTTTATTCGTACGTGTTTTTCGGAGAACGGTTGAGCAGAACTCAATGTATCGGCCTTGTAGTTGGATGCATTGGCCTCATTCCCATTCTCATGGCCACAACGCTCGCAGAAAAATCGCTCGGTGAAATATGTTGTTTGTCTTGGCAAGAACTTTTTGTATTGACTGCGGTGGGGCTTCATACTTACTGTTATGTACTCATTCGGCTTCTCATCAAAAGTCATGCCTATACTCCTATGATGATCAATGGGGTCAGCATGACCATTGGTGGCCTCATGGCACTCGGTACCTGTTTTGCCTTTGGTGAATACTTTCCGGTGGAAAAACCGCTTCCTTTTATACAATGGCTCACCATCATTGTGCTTATCAGCAACATTATTTGCCACAACTTATATGGTTATTTGCTCCGTTTTTATTCTGCAACCTTTATGGCATTTGCCGGTTTTATGGGACCGCTCTTTTCAGCACTTTATGGCTGGGGCTTGCTCGGGGAGACAATCACCTGGCATTTTTTCGCCTCATGTGTTTTGGTATTTATTGGTTTATATCTGTTTCATAAAGATGAATTTGCACACACAAAAATAGAGGTAACCTAGAGGTTACTACACCGTTCTGTATCTTCATATTCTTGTGACACATTTTTATGACTTAAGATGATCCTTGTTATTGCACCTTGTTTAAGCCAAAATGCCTTTTTATCAATGACAATCTTTAACCGCGCTGGCTCTGGAGATTCTTCCCAATTATCATAGGTCTGTGCACGTCCCATGGTATCTACTGTGTCAAACTCTTCTACCAGTTTTTCAACACCTTCTGGTGAGGGATCGTGATACCGTTCTGAGAATGTTTCTTCGAACAAATGCCCTTTCTTTGCAAAGACAGCATCTCGTAACTTTCTCCACTCTTTAAAATCTATTTTCTCGTTTTTAACAGAATCGCTTGATTCACCTGTATATACTTGTGTGAAAGTAACCGTCACAAAAAACGATATCATTATCGCATATGATAAGTGTTTCATACTCCCCTCAACAGATTGATAAAACTGTAACAATTTACAGATCTAACATTTCTTTACCCGACAAAAAATGAAAATGTACATGAAACACTGATTGACCTGCATCGGTACCTGTATTTGACACAATTCTGAATGATTGTGTACCGCTTAAATGTTTTTTTAGCTCAGCGGTCACCAACAATGCTGCAGCTGCAAAATCGCTCTGATCTTTAGTAAATGATGCAACATCGGGTACATGCACCTTAGGAATAATCAACAAATGGACTGGCGCCTTTGGTGCAATATCCTTGATTACTATGACATGCTCATTTTCATACACTTTCGTGGCAGGAATTGTACCGCGGATTATTTCACAAAAAATACAAAATTCAGATGGCATATAAACACATCCCTTAATCTCACAAATCGGGTCCATTTACGTGCAACCTTGTTCCCACGTAAAATTGATCCGTCATGTTCACGAAACCCTCGTGATCTTTTTTTGCTGGATATTCGCAAAGTAGTAAGGATAGGTCCGATTTAACCCTAGGGTGACTCACAATTTTACTGGCAAGCGTATGCGCACTTTCATGTGCCTGGGTCACTGGATTCCATGCAAAGTAATAAGCATTAGCCCCTCCATCTAGAAGAAATTTAATAAAAGCTACGCATTTCGCTCTTATAGGGCAGTATGTGGTACTATCTTTTATTTTTACAATGCAATAGTGCAACATAGGCATTGATATTTCCACCGTCTCAACTGCACCAGGTGTACCAGGAAAATAAGAATATGCCATAGGCCGTGGTGGTATGTACAAGCACAAAGGTTGTCCACGCTCTGTTGGCCACATTTGTGCTACAATTGGCATTACCTCTAGATGTGGTAATAAATCTCTGTAGTGAGGAGCAAGTTCTATATTTTCAAACAACTGCTTTGCAATTCTGAATGGTAGATATTTTGTATGGCTATCCGGATAGCGAAAGTCAAGGTAAGCGGAAAGCACATCGTGACGTCCTGTAATAATCAATTGAAAGCATTGATCGGATAACTTATCTTCCAATTCTTTTGTAATGATATGACCTATCAGCAGACTTGGCATCATCTTTTCATGCCTACTACCTTGTTTTTTACTATGAAGCAGCTTGTGGAGCCCACCCGTATTACGCTCAATGCACGCTGTTTTAAAGGCATCGTATACATCTTTATTCGCCGTTATAGCATCTGATAAGTTTTGTTCAAATAGTACTGCGTTTTTAATGGCTGTCTCGTAACCTTCAGCACCAACTACATGTGTTGTAATAATGGACATACCCAGAAAAAACATGAGCGATAATATCTGTTGCATTATAAATCCTCAAAAACTGGCCGCGCCCTACTTCCTACTTTGCCAAGGTTTCGTAGGACAAGTCGCCTTTTTATGAATTATTTTAAAAGCCTTTAAGAAGTATGGCCTGCCATACGAAGCTCCGAAGGAGCGTAGTATGGTGCCGAGAGCCGGACTCGAACCGGCATGGTATTAGCTACCGCGAGATTTTGAGTCTCGTGCGTCTACCAATTTCGCCATCTCGGCATGATAATTCAAAGAAAAAGACGCTTATTAGCGTACCGTGTTAGGGTCCAATCGTCAAATGGCCATCATTGCACTATCTGCGCAATGTTCATGAGCGGCATGTAGACTGCGGTAATCACTGCAAGCACGACGAGGCCCAAGCCAATAATCAAGATTGGCTGCATGAGTGTAGTCACGATGCGTATGTGCTGTACTAGTTCTTGCGATTCTCGCTCAGCGCATATTTTCAGTGATTGCGCAAGATTGTTTGTCTCTTGTCCCACCGTGATCAAAGCGGTCATGAGTGGTGATGCTAACGGTATATCGATAGTGGCAAGTGCACTACTCAGTGTCATGCCACCTTCAACCGCATGAGCCAGTTGTGCTGCATAAATCCGCGATGCCGGCGATGCTGCAACGTCAGCCAGCATGTTGAGCGCATCGGGCAGTGCAATACCGCCATCGAGCAATGCATACAGCGATTGGACAAACATGACTCGCTGCCATTGCAGATATAATGGACCAATAAAGGGCAAGTAACTAAATAGGCTAAAGCCCGCTGAAGCATAAAAACGTATGAGCATAACCACACCAAACAAAACGGCTGCGCATAGCGCCAACACTAATGGACTACGCGCATATTCACTTATTGTGAGCAACAGTTGCGTGCTTGGCGGCAGCGTGGCATGCCATTGACTGAACAGCGTAACCAATGAGGGAATCAAGAATGCAAAAACGCCCCACAAAAGCAAGGTAACAAAACTGAGCGTAATTAATGGTATAGAGAGCGCATTCCAGAGCGAACGCTTTAAATCGGCAGCGGTACGTGCATACCACGCACCAACCCGCGCCACTTTTGCCAAGGTCCCCGCACGATAACCAATCAACAATAGTTGCACCATGAGCGGCCCAAATGCGTAAGAAAGATATCTATTTTCATCAAGCCCCTTACCCTGTTCAGTCAGCGCCGCAACAGAAAGCCAACATTCTTGTAGTACTCGATTAGGGGATACTTCGGCAGTCACGAGGGCTGCATCACCAAGCCGTACCCCCGATTCGAGAAGCATGGCCAGTGTTTCGAGAGACGCTGCCTGTTCAGCAGGCGGCGCCGGGCGCATAAAAACAGCATAGAGTTGCAGCGGTTTTGCCGCCGTAACCGCGATGCCGCGCATAAGCATGCGTTCTTCTAATTGCGCCCGAGACAGCGCACAGGCACGACCGGAACGCCAATGACCCTCTTTTGTAACTCCTCGCCACCGAAATAATGGCATAGTATCCCACCTTGTATGAATTTTACGTCCTCCCATTATACCGATACCAACTTGCAGAAACAGCAAAATCCTATTATTCTTTATCTATCTTTCTCTGGCTACATTGCTTGGAGAGATGGCTGAGTGGCTTAAAGCGCTTGCCTGCTAAGCAAGAGTCTGGGTAACCGGACGCGAGGGTTCGAATCCCTCTCTCTCCGCCATACTACGCTCGCAAGCGAGCTTCGTATGGCAGGCCATTTTCTCTATGGAATTGACATAAAAATAAAAACAACATTGTAGCGTAGTATGCCCTTCGAAGCTTTATGCGAAGTAGGGCTCTTTAAATAAAGATACGCCAGTTTATTGCGCCCGTAGCTCAATTGGATAGAGCGTCAGACTACGGATCTGAAGGTTAAAGGTTCAACTCCTTTCGGGCGCACCAGCCTACGCCAAGGCTACGGCTGGCATGGCCAGCTTTTTAATGAAAACGATGGGGTAAAAAAACTTGGATCTGAGTGGTATTGTTGAAGATAGGGCCTGGTTATGGATGCATCTACTCACGTGGTTTGAATGATTCAAAGCATTCAAAAAATAGTAGCCTCATTTGATCATTGGATTGGGCACTTATCATCTTTCTTTATTTTACAGTCTCTTTGTAGATAATTTCGACTCAACCAATAAACCCATCCTGGTTTCTTTTCATTAAGATGAATACCATTATAATCACAAGGCGCTTCTATTTGTTTTTCTTCTGCGAGACAATCTATAGTAGTTATACTGTCTGGTTTTAATAAATTCTCTGGTTCAAGTATATGCATAAACACTATGCCAAATGATCCAACTATCTTATCACCACAAGGCTTCGACACGATACCATGGTCAAGCGGGCTGCCTTTTTTGGCTACAAAGGTAATTATATGGGTACACTGCAGGCCATAGTTTTTAAAAGCAAAATAATGCTGTATATTGTACCATGTCTTGTTATAATCACTGATCTCTAATGATTCTTTCACATATGCTTTTATAGCTTCTTGGTTGCGTTTTTTGAGACCATCAAGAGCCATAAAAAATATGCGTTTCTGCACTTCGATTGGAAGCCCTCTAACACGAATCTCAAGTTGCGATTTTTGGGTTAAATTTTCGAAAAAATCTGCAGCACTAATTTGTGCATTGCCTATCAAAACAATAGCAGCGAGGAATAGTCTATACTTCATAGAATTGACCTTTTTGTTTTGCAAATATTAGGAACACCCTCCATTATCTGCAGGACTTTATTTCAGCAATACTAGCAACAGCGCAATAATTGACATCAGTTTAATCATAATATTAAGCGCAGGGCCGGAGGTGTCTTTGAATGGGTCGCCGACTGTGTCGCCTATCACTGCTGCTTTATGCGCGTCAGAACCCTTGCCACCTAATTTGCCCGTTTCGATATACTTTTTCGCGTTATCCCACACACCACCAGTGTTTGCCATGAGCAATGCGAGTAACACGCCCACCACCGTTGCGCCGCCGATAAAACCACCAAGTGCCTCTTTACCAAGGCCATAGCGCACCACAATTGGTGCTGAAACGGTCAGTACTGCGGGCAAGATCATTTCGCGAAGCGAAGCATGAGTTGATATTGCAATGCATCGTTGATAATCAGGAAGCGCTGTGCCCGCCATGAGGCCAGGAATTTCACGGAACTGTCTGCGTACCTCCATCACCATTTGGAGCGCTGCGTCACCAACTGAGCGCATCGTAAGCGCTGAGACCATGAATGGTATTGTCGCCCCGATAAACATGCCAACCATAATTAGGGGATTGAGGAGATCGAGCGTTTCGAGGCCCGCTTCTTGCGCGTAAGCAGAAAACATCGCAAGGGCTGTCAGTAATGCAGAGCCGATTGCAAAGCCTTTCCCCATCGCGGCCGTTGTGTTGCCGAGTGCATCAAGTTTGTCAGTAATTTTACGCACTTTAGGGTCAAAGCCCGCCATCTCTGCAATGCCGCCTGCATTATCTGCGATCGGGCCATATGCATCAACGGTCATCGTAATACCAACCGTTGCAAGCATTGCTACTGCAGAAAGCGCAACACCGCAGAGGCCACCACCAAAAGTAAATGCTCCAAGGACCGCCAACGACAGTGCAATAATTGGCGCAACGGTCGACTCCATACCAACCGAAAGGCCATAAATTAAATTAGTCGCTGCACCCGATTGTGATGCATGCGCCACCCGTTCAACAGGGCTGCCACCGGTGTAATATTCGGTCATAAGACCAACGATGACCCCAGAAAGGCATCCAAAGATAATTGCATAAAAATATTCGAACGGAATTTCAACATAGTTAATGTAGCCATAAGATCCAGCAACAAGTGCAGCGATTGCAAAATAGGTTGCATTGCTGAGCATTTTGCTTGGTTCATTTTTGACCACTAGATTCGCACAAAGCCCAACTAAAGAACTGATAAGACCAAATGCCGCAAGCATTAATGGGAGTGTAATTAAAATCAAACTTCCATCAGTCAAGCTCATCATAAGAATGATAGCCGAAATCAGGGCCCCAACATATGATTCATAAATATCGGCACCCATGCCGGCCGTGTCGCCGACACAATCACCAACATTATCTGCAATAACTGCCGGATTTCGTGGGTCATCTTCAGGAATATTCGATTCAACTTTGCCCACCAGATCAGCTCCCACATCGGCAGCCTTGGTGTAGATACCACCACCAATGCGCGCAAAAAACGCAACCAATGAAGCACCAGCACCGAAGGTAGTGATTAACACAAAAAAATTTGCTTGTTGCCAGAAAAAATAAAAGAGCACAGACATGCCAAAAAGGCCAATAGTGGCAACTGCAAAACCCATCACACCACCACCAAAAAATGCGGTCATGAAAGCCGCATGTTCACCCTTGCTGCGAGCCTGCATGGTCGTGCGCACGTTCGCTTCCGTTGCAGCACACATGCCAATAAAGCCCGTAATCATGGATCCAAGCGCGCCACAGACAAAAGTCACACCGGCTAAGGGAGTTTCAAACAGATAAGCAAGTAAAAATGCCAATGGAATGATTGCATAGGCAATAACACGATATTCTTCTCGCAAAAAAGCCATGGCACCGACTCGAATTGCCTGAGCGATCTGCATTGCTTTTGGATGATCGACCGGGATGCCGTTTATCGCCTTCATGAGTCCGACAACAGTTAATAGGCCAAGCCCTGCAGTTGCAAAGAAAATCATAAAATAGGGAATATCTATCATAAAACCCCTGTTTAACGGTAATAGTTGTTAAGAGCTTTTAGTGTACGAACCGATCAGGGCTTTGTAAAGGTATCTTACGCAGGATGGTGAAACTTACAATAATCTTGATATACCGTATATACCGTGTATAAAAGTCCCAACCCAATACCTATATCTAGTGATTGTATCAAAAATGACCGCGCGAAATTGCTGCGTTCTTGCACAAATTCTAATTCTCTACGATACGACCGCTCGTTTAATGAATTCAGCAATTCTACAGCTTTAAGTACGTGATCTTTCGTTGCATCATATATACCCAAAAGCGTACTTATGTGTGTATTTCTCAACTGCACTGCATCTTCAAGCGCTATAATACGCTTGTTTTGCAACTGAATGTGATTGTTTCGTAATTCAATACCTTCCCACAACCTAGCGACCAGATCAGCCTTAAGATGAGATGGGCTGACCTCTTCTTCAGAATCAGATGCATATAGCACAGTACACAAAAGCATGCCAATCAAGCCACTGCATATTATTTTCATAATCCCCTCTCTTGTAAGGTTTGTACAATAGCACGTTCACTAAATATATATTTTTTGCCCTGAATTACCTGATATTCATCTGGCCCCTTGCCGAGTAATGCGATAATCGCTCCCGGTTTTGCATGTGCATACGCAATTTCAATGGCGCGTGCACGATCAGGTTCTGTGATGACAGCATTCTGTTTTTCTGACGAGATACCCGCTCGTATACACGTAATAATCTCTAGAGGGTCTTCGGGCCCCGGATTATCGGAAGTCAAAACAATTAAATCGGCAAACTGTGCCGCCATCGCTCCCATGAGCGGCCGTTTACCTTTGTCACGGGTACCACTTGCACCAAAGAGCACAATCAACTGAGAAGTTAATGGACGCAACGTAGAAAGAAGCGCTTCATATGATGATGGGTTATGCGCATAATCGATAATTATAGTGACATCGCGTAACAGCTGATAGCGCTCCATGCGACCGGGTACACCAGAAAATGACACGAATGCTTTATTGATATCTTCAGCTGAAATACCGTACCGTTCTGCAATTAACACAACCCCAAGCAGATTCTGTACACTATACAACCCAATCAATGAAGGACAACTAATGCGTACGCCATTGCGTATAAATGATACTGCTGGATATGCAATCGCATTATGTGCCTGATAGTCAGCATCATAATCAACACCAAAACTTAATATCCCCTTACGAGGATCACGCAATGACAATACCCAGGGATCATGTGCATTAACAAGGCATAACGCATGATCACGTGTGTGCATAAAAATTTGTGCCTTCACTGCACCGTATTCTTCTAAAGAATTATATAATTCAAAATGTTCACGCCCCAGATTAGTAAAAACCGCCGCATCAAACTCGATCGTATTAATACGATCGAGTGAAAGTGCCTGCGCAGCAACTTCCATTACAACATGGGTTACATGTTGCTCGAGACACAGCTTCAAAAATTGATGCAAATAATCAGGCTGCGGCGTGGTAAGACTTGCAGGCAACTCGATCCCATTAATCATATTTGCAACACCAGTAATGCGCGCCACCTTGAAACCATTCATGCGCAGAATATGCTCCAACAAATAAACACTCGTTGTTTTACCCTTGGTTCCGGTAAATCCAATAATTGTAAGCCGCCGTGCCGGATAACCCGCAGCGGCGGCGGAAAGTTCTGCCAGCGTGGCGCGAGCGTTAACAACAAAAACTAATTCTGCTTGATACTGTTGCACAGCTTCCACTATATGCGGCGCAATCATCGCACCTTCCTGCACTACTATAGTTGTGGCCCCACATGCAAGTGCTTCAGAAATATAATTGACGCCATCTTCTTTAAAACCCGGTATGGCCACAAAGGTTGAGCCAGGGCCAACATGTTGTGTATGCGCAGTGACTGGATAGATGTGGGGCATCGCAATCATAGAACATCCTATCGCTCTGCGAGAATCGTACCGCGTACCCGTGGCAACAACATAAGAAGTCCAAAAATATTAAGTGCAAGAAGCACTGCAAGAAAGATATCGCCAGCGGCAAAAATAGTATGCGCTTGTATAACCGCCCCTAAAAATGCTGCCGCGCAATAGAGCACCATGAATACACTTTCATACCGTCCATGGGTTATATATAAAAAAGCTGCACGGGTAATATATGCATAGGCAACCAATACACCCGCCCCAAATGTCATTGCTAAAAAACTTACTAATGCACCACCAGCAGCGCCAAACACTGTTTTATATGCGGCAATAGTCAATGCAGTACTGGTGAGACCACTCGTCCATACGCCGCTGATAACAATACATAACCCCACTAAAAAACAAACAAGTGTGCTCACAAAAGTACCAATCATACCCATCAACGCGCTTCGCATAGGTTGTATACTACCGGTAAATCCAAACAAAATTGCAATAGTACCAAGCCCCGACTCAGTGGCCATGACTGATCTAGTGAGTCCATAGCGCATCGCCTGAAGCACAGTAATACCAAAGGCAGCGCCTGCTATCGCTTGAGTACTGAACGCACTTTGCGCGATGAGCAGTAATGCATCGGGCAGTTTTGTTATGTGATATGCAATGATATATAAAGCAGAAGCAAAAAAAACAATCACTTTAATGGGTACAACCATATCAGCGATAGCCACAATACGCGCAGCACCACCACACACCAGATAGCCAACAAATGCTAGCAATACTACAGCAATAGGCCATTCACTGAGACCAAGCGTTGAAGTCACCGCAAGGGAAATAGAATTGGTTTGCACCGCATTGCCAACGATGAGGCCAAAAAATACGCACGCAATCGCGTAAAGCCATGCAAGATACGGGCCTGCTGGCACTTCTTGCAAGTAAAGCATTGGGCCACCGAGTGTTGAATGAGTCCCTGCATACCGTTCCCCATATAACGTACTCACATAAACCTCTGCAAAACGGATTGCCATCATGATAAAACCGAATATTAAGAGCCACAATAATGAGCCAGGTCCACCACCGTATACTGCAGTTGCTACTCCTGCAATGGCACCATTGCCAATGCTTGCACCCAAGGTGTTGATGAACGCTTGCAGTGGTGTCATATCGCCGCTCTTTTCAGCTCCGCCACCACTTAACGTCTCTTTCCAACCTCGCACAAAATAACGAAACTGTATGCCACGCAATGCAATGGTATATATAAAAGCTCCCGTTGCTACAAAAATCAGCAGGGGCAATCCCGAAACATAATCGCTCACGAGGTGAATGAGGCCACTCATATCCATACAAAAATCCTTAAAAGTTGATATACTGTTATACACTATACTCGAAAAGAGCATCGAAGCGAATCGGAGTTTTATATGCGCATCGCCGCACTCGATCTGGGGGATGTATGGATTGGCATAGCACTAGCAGATCCGCTTGGCATCACGGCACGACCATTCAAAACTATCAAATTACAGGACTTAACTGCAACTATTGAACAACTCATGACAAACGAGCAAGTCAGTGCCATCGTAGTCGGCGACCCCCAAACTATGCGCGGCACCGCAAGTGAACAAACAGTCAAAGTACGTACGTTGGTTGAGGCATTACAAAAACAATTTCCTGCACTGCAGTGGGTTTTGTGGGATGAACGATTGACAAGCAAACAAGCTGCACACATTCACAAGGCACGTGATAAAAAAGATAAGCTACAACAACATGCTGTCGCCGCAGCACTTATTTTGAGATCATATCTTGACCACCTGGCGTGGCAGAAACATAAACAAAACTAACTCTTGAGTTCCCGACGCGTCTGACGATCCAAATCGCGCTCTTTGAGCTCTTGTTTTTTACTCGGCGCTTTTTTATGCTTGCAGACTCCGAGTTCGATTTTAATTTTGCTTTTTTCATTAAAATAGAGACTCAGCGGTACGAGCGTTACTCCTTTTTGCGAAACTTGGCCATGGAGCCGCGAGAGCTCCCTTTTGTGGAGCAATAGCGTGCGCGAGCGCTTTGCAGCTTCTTCATCGGGACGAAATGCTTTTTCGTAGGGGGTTATGTGAAGATTGATGACCTGTAGCTCACCATTGTGGAACGTTGCAAATGCGCCAGCCATGTTGACCTTGCCTGCACGCAGAGATTTTACCTCATCGCCAGTGAGCACAATGCCAGCCTCGAGCGTGTCGAGAATCTCATAATCAAAAAAGGCTTTTTTATTCTTAGTAATGAGCTTCATGCGCGTCGCGGGGTTACTGCATTTGAAAAGTACACTAATTTGCAGTATTCTAACACAAAACAGACTATTATTCGATATTTTTATTAAATCCAAAAGGAGTCTCTATGGCGCCTTTACGTGTCGTGGCTACACAATTTTTAATTGGTTTCTTGTTCTTTTTACATGCAGAGTCTTTGTTTGCACATGCAATCAGTGTTATGAAAGGCACCATTAAATTTCCACAGACCATCAAAACAGTTTGTCCCTATAAAATATTCTATGAAGGCCAACAGATTAAGACCGAAGTTGAAGGAAATGAGCTTATATTCATCTTGCCAATGCACCGCATTTCATCTCGCTTTTTTGTGCTTTTCGTTGAAGAACCTCACTATGTGCTCAAAGATCATCCCGCACTAGACGCTCAAAATACTATTGATTATTTAAAAAGCGGGACTGTATATCGCATCTTCGAACTTCAATATGCATCGGGTACATGGCGCTGCACTGAATACCTACTCCCCGATTCACTGATCATTCCCGATAATACCATCTTGATATACATGCCTCCGTCATACATAGAAAGCTTCGTGGGAGGAAATCGCAACACACTACCCCGGATTGTAGTGAAGGAAAATATACTTGATCTCATCGGCGGTTCATTAGAAACTCTTAAAGCAAAAGCAGAAGAGTTAATTATGGAAGCAATCAACATGAACACACTTCATGTACCAGTACAGGAAGCGACACGCATTGCTGGTAACAAACGACTTGTGGTGCCAACGGTCTAAAACAACATGAACAACATGCAAGAACTCCTGATACTAGGTATCGAAACTTCATGCGATGAAACTGCTGCTGCTATCTATCATACAAGGCACGGTGTACTTTCTAACGAGTTATTCTCACAAATCGCCCTGCACCAGCAGTTTGGTGGAGTACTTCCCGAGCTCGCCTCACGCGAACAGCTTGAAAAGATAGATCCTATTGTTGCTGCAGCACTCCACAAAGCCGCGGTCAAGCTCGATGATATTACGCACATTGCTGTCACCCATAAGCCTGGGCTTGCCGGTTCATTACTCGTTGGTTTGAGCTTTGCCAAAGGCATCGCATGGGCACGCTCAAAACCAATTATTGGCATCAATCACCTCGAGGGGCATACTTTTTCTGCGCTCATTGAACATGACGTACCATTCCCGCATCTGTGCATCACCGCGTCGGGCGGACATACTTCACTTAATCTTGTGCATGATCTGGGGCAGTATAAAACGATTGCAGAAACACTCGATGACGCGGCTGGTGAGGCGATGGATAAAATTGCCAAGCTTATGCACTTACCCTATCCAGGTGGCCCAGTACTTGAAAAACTTGCTCAGCGGGTTGCATTTCAGGATTTTTATCATTATCCACGTGGCAAAGTTGGCATGCAAGATTTCAGCTTCTCCGGCCTTAAAACAGCGGTGCTCTACCACTTGGTAAAAGAAGGTGCGTATGACTTACAAAGCCGTACATTTTTAAAACCAGGTGATATTGGTCTAATGCAACGAGTAGCAAGCTCGCTTCACGTGTGTATAGCTGATATTTTTATACAAAAAATTGCACTAGCACTCGGCGCTCATCCGGAAGTACGCGCACTGACCTTTGTCGGTGGTGTTGCATGCAATGTGTATATAACTGAACGACTGCACACTTTTGCACAAGAACGAAACTTAAAATTTTATCATCCGTCTCGACAATATTGCACCGACAATGGCGCCATGATCGCATTTGTCGGGCATTACAAAGCACGGCAAGGAATAGTAAGCAGTTTAAATCTTGATATATTTTAGAACAATGAGGATCCTGTGATGATATGTTCAATTATTCAAATCATGTCTTTTTGTATCGCTATAACTGCATTTGGCCAAGAACATAATGACGCGTCAAAAGTTTCTTTGTTTACCCAAAAAGTCGATTCTGGTACTTATGTACCAGAATTTACATATGCCGTTACTACGTGTGACAAGCCACTGATTTTAGGTCCTTTATCTCCCTGCACAGGGGTTATTTGTAGCCTCCCAAACTCTATTTTTATTTTCGGTGCCCATATGCATCCACGAAATAACGCTACTGCATTACCTGATTTAATCCAAAAGGAGCTTCAAATCATTGATACCACCCAGCCAATGCATATTATCATGTATACACGAACCGTCAGTGATAAATCACATAAGTTTAAGGAAATTACCCATCTCGGTAGAACACGTGCACTGTATGCCTTACTGCACACAAAATTTCCTCGCGCACAATTCACGACATATCATGTCACTAAGGGGAACTATAACCTTTCGGAGGAAGACCGGTGGCTCATCGCAACTAAGCTATCTATGGGAGGCATTGGTGTTTTTCGCTACTGTCCATTTTTCGCAGATACATTAAAAGGTCAGTGGCGGGAGACTAAGTATGGTGCGGATCTGCTGAAACAACACTTTGGTCTGCAGGCATACCTTTATGTTCCAAATTCGATATGGGAGTGTTTTGATGTACCCCTGATACGCGTTGACGATGACAATTTGGCTTACATAAACCAATTACCAAAACAACGATGCGATGCTTATCTTGATTTGTTTTGCTAACACGAAACAATTTTATTGTGCATTCCTGAGCCTAACACAAAAACTCTTTGTATAAGAAGCCGAATATGCATTATTTTCAGGTATGGATACGCGTTCTTTGCGCAAAACAGAAACATTCTCTTCCGACATTACCCAATGATAGGGGCTACTCATTGGGGCTAAGTCTCTAACAGATGCGAGCACATCAGGTTTGAATGAGTTGATAATATCGTTGCATGTAAAACCACCCCCAAAATCTTCGTCAAGTTTCTTCCGGGATAAAGTAGATAAATTTTTAGTCTCTATATATCCGTGTCCACAATAAGTATTAAAATCTATGCCATTATCGGTAGTATGAAAAAGCACAAAACCGTACGGCTTACATTTACTCACCACAGTTTCATCTGGGTGTAGAGCAACCAAGTGCGCACATATTTTTGGATCATTTCTGCACGGCACATAGTGGTGCCGTACTTCGTAATAGGCTGGCAGTTTCGGCACAATGGCATTTTTTATATATGATGAAAATAACTTTTCAAACAATTCTCTCTGACCATCAGCCCCATGCATAACTCCCACTACCATTACCAAAAAAACCATCGATTTTATCGAGAACATACGATATTCCTTTTTAACATACTTGCTCACAAAGACTGCTTGATTATACCATATTGTTATGGAGAAGAAAGAGATGAAAAGAGATCAACATATATCTGTTTTATGTATGTTATTGTTACTGCATGGTATATACATTCAGCCACAAGTTAAATTCGGGCTCGAATGCATATCACCCGCATTTGTACAAAAATATAAACTTGCTGAAAAACGGGTCGGGCTTGTTACCAATCAAACGGGCGTTGATCATGCCGGTAACCCATCAGTCATCGTGTTGCGCAATAAAGGAGTACATGTAACAACCATCTTTGCACCAGAGCATGGCTACACAGGTACAGTTCCAGCAGGCAAAACGGTACCAAACAGCATTGAACCAATAACGCAGTTGCCCATTGTAAGTTTGTACAGCCATGAAAAGGGTTTGGTTGGGAAAACCATTAATAAAGAAAAATTGACTGCAATTAATGTGCTCATCTTTGATATGCAAGAGGCAGGCATGCGCCATTACACCTACATTTCAACGCTCATGAAATGTCTGGAGGCATGTGCCGAATATCATAAACTCTGCATTGTGCTCGATCGGCCAAACCTGCTTGGTGGGCACATTGAAGGTCCTCTTGTTGAGCCAGATCTTATTTCATTCATTTCAATAGCTCCTATTCCCTTGCGGCATGGTATTACCATCGGTGAGCTTGCCCGTTTTTTTAATATGCACGTATTACAGAAACCAGCACACCTTGTCGTTGCGCCCATGGTGCAGTATGTACGCACCGCACACAACATTGCTTCATTTAAAAAGGCACTTTCACCAAACTTAGCACACCCACAGGCCTGTCTTGGTTATAGTTTTTTGGGCCTTCTTGGTGAAATAAACCCGTTCAATGTGGGTGTCGGCACTAAATATGCATTCAGAACTATCATGCTTCCCGTTTCAATTAAACATCCCGCATCGTTATGGCCTCGATTGCAACAACTTCTGACCACTTATGGTATAGGCTCAGTACGACGTACACTTATCGATGAACGTACTAAAAAAAAGGTGACCGGCCTTTTGCTACAATTTGATACCATGCAGTGCGTCAAAACGTTTGACCTTTTTCTTGATATCATTTCACTTTTTCGCGCGTCTGGCGTACCTTTGCACTGCGCACCGGAGTTCGACAAGGCAGTAGGCATGAAAGCAGTACGTGTCGCTATAGAAAATGGTGTTTCGCTCGAACCATTGAAAAATAATGCACAAAAAATGGCGCAAGAATTTTTTAAAAAAATAGAGCCTCTTCTGCTCTACAAGCCAGCGCCTACTTCTTGATTGATAATTATAAAAAGACTGGTAAACTACGTAACTAAAATTCAACCTTTTTATACAAATACACACATATGCTTATTTTTTTACATGTCCTATTGCTTACATCATTGTGCACAAGTTATTCACTTATGAGTTCAGAGACCAATGGTATTGATATGGTTAAGAAATGTATCAATCAGAGTTTTTTTAGTAAATACGGACAACTCACCACACATATCCGCCATCGAAGACTTATGTGTGATGAAAAATTACCAATGGGTGGAGAAAAATTACCGAGCGTTCCATCATCTCTCAATACACACATAGCATTGTGGCCAGACATAATACGTGGCATATCTAAAGCACCTCTTCTTTCCCATATTGTAAATAACACTGAAATATTTTTTATGGAAATAGTAAATTTAGAACAAAAACTACATAAATTTGTCATATCTGAGTCAACATATAAGTTTTTTTTACGTAAAGACACCATCGGACAAGGAATAATTGAATTTTCTGAGTATGATAAATCATTTTCTGCCAGTAATTGTAATCTCATCAAAATCGGCATTTATTTTGATAACCCACTGCCGTTTGCATATCTACAATGGGTCAATCTTGATCATAATCACCTAGACTCATATTATGACGTTTATGAAACTATATTAGGCCAATGTCCACAGTTAAGAACATTCAGTGCTGCGCATAATAATTTACAAGGCGCTTTTGGTGTTAAGCATCCTACTTTGGAACGCATAAATGTGTCCCATAATAAGTTTGAAACAATAGGAATCGTAGATCTTCCAAATTGTATACATGTTGATCTCAGCTACAATCAAATTGCGTGCATAAACACGGATGCCCCTCATGCCGCTGAGTATATTAATAAATACTTAAATCTGAGTGAAAACCCTATAACAAAACCAATACTGCAACCACTAGCTTCACCAATAGAACTATCAGATGATGACGAATTGAAAGAAATATATGAAAACCTGTCCGTCACGAGCTCGCCAAGCGATGATGACTGGAACTCAAATATGGACGCCCTACAAGATTCATCGTGGATGGACCTTTGTACGTTTTGAATAGATAAAAATTGGTCAAAGTTACAGTATTAGATCATCGTTGCTATTCGTAACAAAATAGACTATAGAGCACTATTTTTTTTGGGATTATGTCATAAATGTAAATCATAAAAAACTGTTTGATTAGGAATGAAGGAACCTGTACATTTATGAAGATAGCTACCATTAAAAAATTCATATAGTAACACACAGCACTTAAAAAATTTGCTAGTGATACATTTCACCACGGAGCTTCTGTACATAACAAAAGCTACGCAGGCTTGAGTACACGCAAAATTTTAAGCCTGGCTTAGGAAAGGATATTATGGAACAGGAATTCTTGACGTGTTCACGCCAGCAGGTTCCGTTTACACCTACACAGCATACATCTCTGCAAGTGCGACTCAATTCTGGCGAGCTCGCACCGCTTGACACTGCAAAATTGTATCACACCATCGTCTCTGCTGCAGGCACAAAAATTGATGCCATCGATCCAATGCTTATTATGCAAGAAACAATGCGCACCATTTTTGATGGTATTACCGCACGCGAATTGGCAGATGCACTGGTACTCGCCTCAGTTGCATTCATCGAGCATGATCCAGCGTATAGTTTTACTGCCGCGCAGTTATTGTTCAAAAAAATATTCAAGCAGGTTACCAAGCTTTCGGTACATACCCCCCACTTTGTTATTGCATATCAACAAGCATTTGTTGATGGAGTCAAATATGGCGTAAGCCGTAATCTGTTTGATCAGCGTATGCTCGATTTTGATCTTGAACTACTGGCACGCCACCTTACGCTCGAACGAGATCATCTTTTTGAATATATGGGTACACGCACACTTTACGAGCGCTATTTCGCACGTCATAATAATGAACTGTTTGAATTACCGCAGGCATTTTGGATGCGCATCGCCATGGGTCTCTCATACAATGAACCAGACAAAAATGGCACCGCGCTCAGATTTTATGATGTGTTGAGCTCCCTTAAATATGTCTCTGGTACTCCAACACTCCTGCATGCCGGTCTCATGCGCCCACAACTGAGCTCCTGTTTTCTCGCCACCGTTGAAGATGATTTGACTCATATTTTTAAATGTTACGGCGACATCGCGCAGCTTTCAAAGTGGTCTGGCGGTGTTGCAACCGATTGGACAAATATTCGTGCCATCGGCTCCATGGTCAAAGCAATCAAAGCCGAATCACAGGGGGTTGTACCATTTTTAAAAATCGCCAATGATGTCACTGCTGCTATCAATCGCAGTGGTAAACGGCGAAGTGCGAATGTAGTGTATCTTGAAGCGTGGCATTATGAGATAGAAGATTTTCTTGATCTCCGACGCAACACGGGCGATGAGAGGCGTCGCACCCATGATATTAACACTGCCAATTGGATCCCCGATCTTTTTATGAAGCGAGTACTTGAAGATAAAGAATGGACCTTATTTTCACCCAATGAAGTACCCGATCTGCATCACATTTATGGCCGCGCCTTTGAACAACGTTATGAACAGCATGAAGAACGAGCAAAGCAAGGCAAAGTCACCCTTTACAAGACAGTCCCTGCACGACAACTATGGCGCAAAATGTTGAGTCGCTTGTTTGAAACAGGCCACCCATGGATCACCTTCAAAGATGCTTGTAACATACGCTCTCCACAAGATCACGCCGGGGTCGTACATAGCTCAAACTTATGCACTGAAATTACCCTCAATACTTCAGCAGAAGAAACAGCGGTGTGTAATCTCGGTTCAATCAATCTTGCACGCCATGTGATCAATGGCAGTCTTGATAAAACAGAACTTGCACAAACCATCCACACTGCCATGCGTATGCTCGATAATGTCATTGACATCAATTTTTATCCAACAAAAGAAGCACAACATGCAAACATAAAACATCGCCCTGTTGGACTTGGGCTCATGGGTTTTCAGGATACACTCTATCTTTTGAATATAAACTTTGATGCTCCTGCAGCATTACAATTTGCCGATGAAACGATGGAATTCATTGCCTATCACGCAATTCTTGCATCGTCACATTTGGCAAAAGAACGAGGGCCCTATGCTTCCTACCATGGCTCTAAGTGGTCACGAAATATATTTCCTCAGGATACTATCGACCTACTTGAAAAAGAACGTGGCATAGCGATTGAAATGAAAAGAACTGGCGTCCTTGATTGGAAACCAGTACGCGAACACGTAGCCCGCTATGGTATGCGTAATTCAAACACGATGGCGATTGCTCCAACGGCCACTATCTCTACCATCAGCAATTGTTTTCCATGCATAGAGCCTGCCTATAAAAACCTCTATGTCAAAGCCAATATGAGCGGTGAATTTAGTGTCATTAATCATTATTTGGTCAGTGATCTTAAAAAGCTCAATCTCTGGAACACTGAGATGCTGGAGCTTATAAAATATTATGATGGCAACATACAGGCGATTGAAGTGATTCCTGCACACATTAGAGCAAAATATAAAGAATCGTTCGACCTTGATCCAATTTGGCTGTTACATATGACTGCCCAACGGGGGCAGTGGATAGACCAAAGTCAATCACACAACGTATTTATGCCTGGCACTTCAGGAAAAATGCTTGATACTATTTACACCACCGCCTTTAAATTGGGACTCAAAACAACCTATTATTTACGCACACTTGGCGCATCACAAATCGAAAAATCAACACTCGATGCCAAAAAATTTGGGTTCACTCAAAAACGTACCTATGAAACAGACTTATCAAAAACGTCGGTCTCTATCACCGTCGACGTAGAAACAGCTCCTGTTAATGTGGAACCTGCCAGCGCATGCTCACTTGAAAACCCTGATTGTGACGCCTGCCAATAAAAATTAATGCAAACTTTTGGAGTATCATATGAAAAAAATAGGAATCATTAATAATTCAACTATTGATCCCAACAAAATATTACCCATGCGGTACTTATGGGCCCGTGAGCATTACAAAGCGGGCGTCGCCAATAATTGGACACCCGAAGAAATCTCGATGCAAGTCGATGTTGAACAATGGAAATCAAGTACCGCACTTACACCCACTGAGCGTCGCCTGGTATTATGGAACTTGGGTTTCTTCTCAACTGCAGAATCTCTGACTGCAAATAATCTGGTCCTCACTGTGTATAAACACGTTACCAATCCAGAATGCCGCCAATATTTACTCAGACAAGCATTTGAGGAAGCAATACATACGGATACCTTCATCTACTGTTGCGATACACTTGGGCTTAATCCTGATGAAATTTATCGCATGTACGAAACAATTCCTTCGATTAAACAAAAAGATGATTTTGTAGTACAGCTCACCGCATCACTTCTTGATCCTCAGTTCACCACCGATTCATTAGAGAATATACGGCGCTTTGTACATGATCTGATCGGTTTTTATGTGATTATGGAGGGTATCTTTTTTTATGCCGGCTTTGCTATGATGCTTGCGCTTAAACGCCAAAATAAGATGGTCGGGATTGGTCAGCAGTTTGAATATATCATGCGGGATGAGTCAATCCACCTTGCATTTGGCTGCGATCTCATTAACACTATAAAGGCTGAGAATCCCGAAATTTGGACCTCTGCATTTCAAGAAGAGATTGTTGAGCTCATTAAACATGCGGTACTCCTTGAAAAACAGTACGCGCATGACGCCTGTCCCCATGGCATGCTCGGTATTAACGCGCGGCAGTTCTCTGAATATGTTGAATACATCGCAGACCGTCGTCTTGAGCGTATCGATTTGCCCAAAGTGTATGGTGTAAAGAATCCATTCCCATGGATGTCACAAGCCACCGATTTGGCAAAAGAGAAAAACTTTTTTGAAACACGAGTTACCGAATATCAGACCGCAGGTTCATTAGAATGGGAGTGAAAAAGGGGAGCATTTCGTACAACATTGAACGAATGCCATTGCAGCAAAACGATCTGATATACGATCGTGAGTTTTTAAACATCGTTGAAAACGCATCAAAAGATTTTAACTACGCGACATCGCATGCTTCTATCGCATGCCCTTTCGATATCACTATGCACAAACAAGTGCATGAACATGCTGCAAAAATTGGTCCACTCGATTATTGTGTCGTTATCGGTATTGGGGGGTCAAGTCTCGGTTTTCGCGCAGTGTATGAAGCGCTTCAAGATACTGCAACAATACCATCCGATCGCGTGCTATTTCTCGAAACAATCGATGCACCAGCAGTCAAGCAAGCATATACAATACTCGATAGCGCATTAAAAAATGGCGCACGGGTGCACGTCTGCGTGATCAGCAAATCGGGTACCACGCTCGAAACCGTTACACTCTGGCAGATCATACAGCCGTTGCTTGCTATGCGTAAACCCAAAGATTGGTATACTCATGTCACCATTATCACCGATGAAAATTCGCCGCTTGCAGCATACGCACAGACACACAATATCACCTGCATGAAGATCCCGAAACTGGTTGGTGGACGCTATAGTGTATGTAGCCCCGTTGGGTTGATGCCATTGAGTATGTGTGGTATCGACATCAACAGTTTTTGCGCCGGCGCTCGGGATGCAGTCACCATGCTCTGCACAGGACAAAATAGTATGCCATTTAATCATGCAAGCGCACTTGTGTGGGCCTATACACACAACTATCATGTCCATGACACGTTTATATTCAGTACCTGGTGCGCAGCACTCGGCCAATGGTATCGCCAACTTGCCGCAGAAAGTCTTGGCAAAGCAGATGCACGTGGCACTATTTTTTCTATGATTCCAACGGTGTCAATCGGATCAACCGATCTACACTCGATCGGACAGCTTTACTTCAGTGGTGCACGTAACTTTTGGACAACAATAATTTTATTGAATGAAAAAAAATTTTCATCCAATAAATTGACTGAAATTATGCACGCACTCGCACATGCTACGCTACAAACCTATCAAGATCTCGCAATCCCATTTTCAGTCCTAGAGCTGCCAGAGCGCTCAGCGTATACCATCGGTTTTGTGATGCAATCATATATGCTTGCGATCATGCAAGCGGGAAAACATCTAGAACTAAATCCATTCAATCAACCAAATGTAGAACGATATAAAATATTAGCGCATGCACAACTTGATGCATACCCATCATGAGTGCGCATGGCTCTATCTCTTGAAAAACTTTATTACCAGGGATGGTCGATGCTGAGCAAGAATAGCTAGTTGCCCGTTGTCAAGAATAGAATTTCTCCGTACATCAAGTTCCGTGAGACCAGTAGGTTTTTTTATTAACACATCGGCAAGCTCTCTCCAACCCACTGTACCCATAAAATTATTGCGCAAATTTAAATTCTTCAATGTGATATTTGTTTTTAATGCACTTGTAATAAAACATGCTGCTAAATAACCAATTGCACAGTCAGTTAAATCGAGCTTGATCAGCGCTTTATTCTGCTTAAGCATATACGCCACATGCCTTGCCCCACCAACACGTAGCCAGTTTTTACCCAAATCACATGCCGTTATCGTATTATTTTGGGCCAAGGCCGCCATAATTACTCGTGCTCCTTTAGAGCCGACATTTTTATTGCGAAGAGAAAGTACTGTACACCAATTACTGTTGAGCTGCAGTAGTTGACCTATACCACGTGCCCTTTCTATATATAATTTTTTATCCTGAAATTGCATAGTATGCCGTGTCATATCAAATAAATGTTTATCCAAAGCTATAAATTTATTGTATGGCATCTCAAAAAAGAGTTCATTCAACCCATTAGCATCTTTATAACTCCCTTTCAACTCTAGTGGTTTTTGCAATTTTATTCTGCCACTCAGTATCAGATTAAAACAGGCAGCTATTTCTCTATTTTCATGCAATATCGTATAAATTTTACCAATCTTTACATCTTCGCTTTGCTTTTCCGTATCATATCTTGGTGAATATCGCAAAACGATTTCTTTTTTTATATTCACTGTATAATCATCTACATATGTCAGCTCGATATTGGTATATAATGCTTTCTTGACCGCAGAGAGCTTCAACAATCCTTCAAAATCACACCGCACCATTATGAGCCTGTCAAGCTCAACCGGTAACAATTCACCAATACCTTCTTGATATGTATCCTTTACACGTATCATCATGTTGCCATCATTACGCATGCTCTCCGCACTTCCGCGCACTAATTGCATATTGATAACACAAAAGAACAATAAAAAAAACCAACATACATACAACACAACTACTCCTCATTTTAGATCAAACAAGTGCGCATATATCCGCGTGAATATATAAATACTATAGTTGCATAAATACATAATTTAAGACATAATTATCACATCTCTCGTCTAGATTTTCACTCAAGAAGGAGCTCTCATGAAACGAATCTTATTATCTTTGTTCTTGTGTGCATCATTATCGTATGCGCCGCTTGAGGCGATGATAGGTGATTGCAAAATGGTGCGTATAATCGCGCAATGCTATTAATGTTTTTGCTGCATCGCTATGTTGATCAAGCACAATGCCTTTTGGATGCACAGCACTATGGAGTGTTTCTTCCCGTTTGGCAAGTGATGCAACAGGAACGAGCGGCATGATTTCCAAGATTGCATTGCGTTGACCAACGCCTCCATCGATCAATAACAGATCGGGTAATTCAGAAACTTTTTTATAGCGCCGTCGTACAATTTCTTGCAGTGCTGCATAATCATGTTGCTGTGCTACTGTGCGTATCATAAAGCGACGAAATGAGTTTTTATCGGGCAACCCATCCACAAACCGGATGGCAGAGCCGACCATATGTTTGCCCTGCAGGTGCGAGATATCGAAGCAATCGATAATATGAATCGGTTTTTCAGTACCCATTAGCTCCTGTAATTCTGCTGCCAGGGCATCTGAAAAGCGTGAAGTCATAGCATTATGCATGGTCGAAACAACATCAGGTGTATACAACGTAGTAGCATTATAACTATTTAACCGCTGAAAGAGACTATCAACATGCTGCAAATATTCATGCAGGTGTTTTGCACGTTCAAACTGCAGTGCACTATTTGCCTTCTTAATTTCATGTCGCAGACTTGCGATAAATTCGACCCTCTCATTGCGCAGCATATGCAAAGCAAGATGCGCACGAAAAGCATACGCATCCTCATCAAAGTTGGGTAAACAGCTGCCAGAACATTTACCAATATGATACAACAGACACCCATGGGCCATATGTTTACCACAGCGATAAAGCAGGAATGTATCTATAATAAAACGGACCGTTTTACGTGCATCCGTTTTATGGATAAAAGGGCCAAAATAGGTTCCCTTCGCAGAAGTGGTACGTGCAAGAGCAAAGGTTGGATAGGGCTTTTCAGTATAGCGGATATAGACAAATGGATTTCCCTCTTTGAGTAGCCGATTATATTTTGGTTTATACTCTTGGACCAGTTGAGCTTCAAGAATAAGGGCATCATGCTCAGTTTCCGTCACTATATGTGCAACCGTCGCATATTCATCGAGCAATGCCTTTATCTTCCAATCCCGATTATAATCAGTAAAATAAGATTTTACCCGCGCATACAGATTCAGCGCTTTGCCGACATACAGGACCTCACCCTGTGCATCCTTGAACAGATACACCCCGGGCTCCTTAGGCAATGATGGCGGCGTACGCATGAAAATCCTCAATCTATGTTACACTGATTTTTATGATAACACCTTTTTTAGTACAACTGCTATATGGGCTCCTCGGGCCGCTCAACAAGGCAGCAATCGATCGAATCCCCTTTTCTTTTTACATAGGTGTAAAATTGGTGCTTGCAGGCGGCATATTGCTCAGCTATAGACTGCTCATCCAGCGTAAGCCGTTGTATATAGAGCCCGAACACCGCCTCTATTTTTTGCAAATTATGCTTTGTGGTGCCATTGGGGCACAATATCTTAAATACTGGGGTCTCCAGTACGTTTCCGCATCAAAAGCCGCCTTTTTATTCAACTCATCTCCTTTTTTTGTCGCTTTTTTTTCGTGGGTTAGATGGCGTGAGCAGCTCAATCTTATGCAATGGGTCGGTCTTTGTATTAGCTTTATTGGTCTGCTACCTATTTTGAGTATCAGTGCCCCGCTTGAAGAGTTCGTAGGTAGCCTCGGTATGTTTTCGCTCCCCGAACTGGCTATTTTGACCGCCTCAGCGCTCCATGCGGTCAGTTTTACTGCAAAGCGTACCATGCTCCATACTTTGAATGCCGGTGCTACGCAAATTAATGGGTTCTATCTGTTGTCAGGTGGTATATGGTCCCTCGGCAACTGGATTATAACGGGGATGCCCACCACTGAGCATATGCTGGTTACTGCACTCGGTTACGGCACCCTTACTACGTTTATTGGCAAAATCGTGTGCTCAAGCCTGACTTTATATCTACTCCATTTTTACAGCGCCACTTTTTTATCATTTATGGAATACTGGTACCCACTCTGCGTGGCATACTGGAGCTGGCTTTTTTGGGGAGAAATAGTACCACATCATTATTGGCTTAGCGCAGCAATCATACTTTGTGGGCAATCTATTTTTTATATGAACCACCGCAAACAATTATAATTGTGGTTTCTGTGAGCGTAAAAACAGTTGCAACTGCGGCGAAAGTTCTTTGAAGATCAACTCCTCAGTTTCAGATATCACAGGTTTTAGTCCGGCATTATACATAGCAATCAGTCTAGCCATAAGCGATGCTTGCGCATCCGCAAAATCACAGCGGTCTATTTTTTGCGCATCACTCGGTGAGTAAAGATCTAATGTACGATAATTTTTTTTATTTGTTTTTTTATCGGTACCTTCCAAAATAATACAATTTTTATGGAAGCCAGCACGTGTTATGATGCTTGATGGCATCACCATAAAGGGGTTGTATATTTTAGCAGCAATCTTAATCTTATCTTCTAACAACGCAACTTGTATTTGCTTTGTGGAGCATACAAGCCACAAAATGTAGGGGTGCTCTTCTGTAAGTGGTTGTATAAATCTAACAGGACCGTAATCAGTTTCGTCACTGCCATGATCAATCGTAAAGTTCTCATACTCCGTCCACATCGAAATAGAGCCATCTTTCCAGCCAACCAGGTATTGAAATTCTGTTTTTATAGTTGCGGGTACGTGATAAACATAGGTAATAATATTATCCGGCCGTGAATGCTTAGGCCTCGGTACAAAAAAACCTCTGTTGTTGCTTGAAATAAGAGTTGGATTGTCGATGTTATCGGTTATATCCACAATATTATACGTAGTATCTGCATTTGTTATCTGTATCATTTCATTGGTAAGTTCCCGCAATATTTTACTTTGCATCGATGGGAAATTATGCGCATGCGCTGTTATTCGCCCAATTTTATTTTCTGCCTGCTCTGGTGTCATACCATGCTGATCGATAAGCCTTCGCATAAGTGAAGGGGTATCATATATACGCGCAACAACAATTTTGGCTCCATACCGCAATGCGCAGGAAGTAGTTGATGGAAACTGTTGTATAACATTGGTTGCCCCGTTATCTTTCAGACAACCTTTTTCCCATTCAGTTGTTGGTCTAGAATATATCGTCTTTTGATCATTTGCATCTAATGCATGCCAGAGCAGCGGATTATGTAAAAAAAATGCATCTATTGTGCTCTTATATGGCTTGAGAACATGGTAATCACTGGCATAAACAGCGAATAATGGCCATAATACAACGCTCATTAATATATGACGCACCATGCATACTCCTTATTACATAACATTTGATGTAGTATAAAAATCTCTGTAAAGATTAAGCACTAAAAAAATTTGTGCAACTAATTTTTATTGATTACACTCACTTTTGTTATTTCATCGTGCATTATCTGAGTAAGGAGCATTTTTTTATGAAAGCACATTATGGCAAATGGTTATTAGGTCTCTGTGGCGCAGCATTAGTCGGGTGGTATGCGTACGGTTATCTTTTTGATGCCAAAACGCCAACTGTTGAACTTATCGGCCTTGAACAAGATGCATCGTATGCAGGAGATATTTTTTGCAAAGTACAGAGCAACAAAAAAGGGGGCATACAGGTAATACTTGATGGTATTGCACTACCGACACTTTCTATCGAACATATTGGGAGCGGTGCATATCAATTCAAATTACCGACGGCACAGCTCAATAACGGCGAACATCGCTTAAAACTTATTTTCAGCGATAACACATTCTACAAAAATAAGGCTGCCATTGATCGTACTTTTAAAGTAGATAATGTACCACTCAATGCGTCACTCATTACGAGTGATTTATATAACACCATCTATCAAGGCCACACAGTACATCTGCAACTACAAACGAATAAAAGACTAAAAACAGCCCGTGTTCATGCATGTTCACGCACATATCCGTGTGTCCCCGAATATCCCGGTTCATTGGTCTATGAATGCTTTATCCCAATTGCATGCGAAGAACAACCAAATGCCTATCTGTTCACCTTTGATCTTATTGATGATGTTGGTAATACGTTGCATTTGGATAAAGTAATGCAAATACTCGCCTATCCATTCAAAAAACAATCGCTTAGGATAGGCCAAGAAAAAATACAACAAGAACTTGATGCAGGTAATAATCAAAAAGAGTTTGAAGCGCTCATCGAGCAGCTTTCTGCACAATCACCACAAGAAAAGTTATGGCGCGGCACTTTTTGTGCACCGACTGAGATCAAAAAAATAACCTGCGATTTTGGCACCATTCGCACGACGCAACATAAGGGCCGCTATGCGCACAAAGCGGTTGATGTTATCAATTATCCAAAAAGCATTGTCTGGGCACCACAAGATGGCCGACTAGTGCTCAAAGACCGTTTTGCGGCAAGTGGCAACACCGTCGTACTGGATCATGGTTGCGGCATACTTTCCCTCTTTTTCCACCTCGATGATTTTGCCGATATTACCGTTGGGGATATAATCAAGCAGGGTAATCCGCTCGGTACAGAGGGCAAAACTGGCTTTGCGACAGGATACCATTTGCATTGGGAGATGCGTATCGGTAACATACCGGTAGATCCTCTCGAATGGATTCAACCAAATTTCTAGCAGACCGTTATGAGTTATAAGTTTTTACCCCCCGGCTCCTATTATTTTTGGCACCTCGGATCACAAGGCCCTTATGCACGCTGGGCTTTTTCGCTTGCCGGTTGGTGTTTACTTGCAACGGCCTGGTATTTTTGCATACATATGCCACTCATCTATTGGTGCACTCCTGCAGCCATTCGCGGACAAGAAGCACTTACCTGGTCACAAAAACTTGGAGAGCTCGCACAAGCAGATTCTTGTACTGCAACAGCAGCATGCGATACACAAATGATTATGTTCGAACTGCTCACGTTATTCGAAAAATGCAATCTCGCAGTACAATCATCATCCTGCCAAAAACCAGTGACCAAGCAGGGTATCACCACCCAGCGTATTGCATGCACTGCATCAGGCACGCTACACAACCTGCGAGAATTATTGCATCAGCTGAGCGCCAGCACACTACCTATCACCGCACCACATATCACACTGCACCAGCACCATGGACAGGTTTATACGATCACCACCCAATTTGATTGTATTAATTATTGATTTTGTACAATCTGCAATCACATCACATTTTATACAAAAAAATATCGCCCATCAAAAATCGCGATCTCTAATCATCAAGCATATAAAAAAGAAGCGGGCCAATTACGTATCATAACAATGCATAATGTAAGACTTGTCCCGCCTTATCTATAATTTGCAAAGCTATTCGAAGCCTACGTGATCTGAGCTCGTCATCAACTAGCCCTTTTAATGTGTTTCTTGCTTTCCCATCAACAATTTGTTTTTGCTTATTGACAATCTTATTATAATTATCATCTGTTATAACGACTTTCGCAGAAATATCCAACACAAGGCGTGCCAATTGTATCTGTCTATCTTCTATCGGTCTATATGTGTCTATGTCCAAACTCACCCCCTGCATTCTCAATTTATTTGCTTCAGGAAATAGTTGTTTCCATACAAAATCTTCATCTTCAGCCATGGTCGACTCCACTAGGTTGGCACCTCCTACAGCTTCGGCCTCCAATATTGTTTGTTCAGGCTCGTGTGCCATTTTACCAACCTGAGTAGACATAGAAATTCTATCACTTTTTGGTTGAATCGCTGCTGCAGACTGTTCTACTTCCTTTTTTGAAGTAGTAGTACTCGTTTTTACACTTGGTTGTTTTTGAGGTGCTGATGTCGATGTTGTTTTTCTCACCGCATCTTTTGCACTCATTGCACGGATAGGTTCTTTTGGAGTTATGTCATCAGCAGTAATATTACCACTCAGACTCCATTTGAAATTACTCGTGCGGGTACCATCAAATACACCTTCTTGTGGTTCAAGACGGACATAATCACCGCCATCTATCATGTCGATGTTTATTTTGAGGTAGTATTTTTGCGCGTGAGGATCCTTGAAGCTAAATTCAACCGTTTTGCCAACTTCATCAAATACAAGCCTCGATTTGTTACAATTCGCTTTTTCATCTTTATATGACACATATGAACTGGGACAATATTTAATCTCTATACTCTTTAATGTATCCCCGGCACTATAACTTGTTGCATCTTTGCCTGGTTCAACAAATCCCATATCAATTGTTGATCCATTACTCGAAAATAAAGTAATTGAGATGAGTCTTTTGCTATTGTTTTTGATATATACCCACGGATCAGCATGCGCGACCACTGTTATTAACACAACGATTGTGAATCCGAAAAGTTTTTTGTGTGAAAAATGCATTATGCAACTCCTTTTGTAAATAACTCCAAATCAATTGTACAAAAAACAGCATCAAAAATAACAAGTGTTTACAAAAAAAATCCCTTCAACTTTGAACAAGCTGAAGGGTTAGGGGGGTGAACAATACAATACGTATTGTTCTTTTAGGGATTTTATATCAGAATTGATACTTAATCGTATGCTAGCAAGCAGTGGTGCATTTGTCAAACATGGATTGTGCAAGAACTTATAATGTATCGTACGCTTCAGTTTCAAAAAGTACAATGATTTGTTCTGCAAACTCTTGCGCTGCTTGTGGATCAGTGGCAGTTATCATATTTTTATCAACAACAGAAGTTTCGCGCACATAGTTTACCCCATGCTCTTTAAATATCCCACCAAGTTGATTATCGCCATCCCAACCGGTGGCGCGCAAACCGGTCAGCACCCCCGCATGAGCCAACACTCGTGTGCCGAGGCAAATCGCCCCCATCGGTTTACCCGATTCAAAAAAGCGACGCACGATTTCATGCATTTCTGGTGTATCCAAATGTTCCAAACAACCGGGGCCACCAATAATAAAAAGTCCATCGATGGTGTCAAGCTGCAATGCAGAAAGCGGTGCATCAACTTTGGTAGTAACCCCTTTCAGTGCTGCTGTCGCAACTCCTGGTTTGTCGCTCACGGTGAGCACTGTGTACCCTTCTGATTCTAAAATTTTTTTCGTCACTCCGTATTCGATCGGCTGAAACCCTGTGTATGCAACTACAAGCGCTATTTTTTTCCCCATAATGTTCCTTTTTAGTGAAATCATGTGTTTATGAGCGTAAACTGTTGATAGGTTGCATCGCCATATTTTTGTTGCGTATCGGTTGCATGCAGCTGCGCGGTCTTGTGCACAGCAAATGGTACATTGCACTTCAAATAGCGGATCGTATAGCCATATTCACTGAGTGTTTTTTGCAATTCTTTGTAGGCGCTCCATGCATTAAATGGTATCCGGCCGGACCAGCGCGGTACATACACATCATGCACAACATGCTTTTTGCAGAGTGCCGTAAGTGCTTCAAACACACGCTGACGCGGATGGAGCACCACAAAACGATCAATATGCGCAGCCCCCATCAACTTAGTAATCTCTGGCATGATTTTATGCAGTATGAGACTGCAGCCATCCCCTGCTTTGTTACAACTACCATCAACATCGATCACCGTGGTTATGCCCGCATCATAAAAAACCTGCACACTTTTGCCCCGATCGGACGACACGGTAAGCACGGGCAGCGATGGAATCATGTATAATGCCGTCAGCCAGCTCGTGAGTAAAACGCTCAACGAGATCACTATTATTACAGACCGCTGATGACGCACAAACAGCATCAACAAAAATGCACTGAATGGAATTGCACATAACACAAGCAATGGCGGTTTTACGAATCCAATCTGCCACGGTTGAGATATTAATGAAAGGGCCCACAACCACCAACGGCTTACGCATTCGAGGGCGTAAATACAGTAACTATTAGGAATGCAACAAAGTGTGGTCAAAAAAACAACCAGTGCACACCACAAATAGAGCGTTAATACTGGCGTAAACAGCAGCGTGCCAAATGGAGTCAAATACGAAAACGGCAAGCCCCAGGCGACTAAAATTGGTAATGAAATAAGAGTCAAAAATAACTGAATTATGGTAAACTGCGTTATTGCTAGCAAGGCGTAGTTGTACCATGCGATGATCCGCGTATGCATAATATGCAAACTATTCTCCGCCTCGTCTGCTTGTCCACTGAGTGATTTTATACCCCAGCAAGATACCCAACAGACCCCCCAATATTCCTCCTCCTAACAAGAGCGCGCTGCCTTGATAGTAGCCAAGAGAAGGATCCTTTTTTGGTACATAGCGCACACAGAATTTACCCGATTCATCAATAAAGGATTCCATCTCCGGATCTCCGGGCATGATTATTCGCGTTACCGTTTTCCCTTGCGCATCTTTGTGCTCCATTATAAGGGTAGCATCCTCAAAATATTTCTTTCTATTGCCGCGCACACGCGCAAACCATTGAGCATTATTTTGAACATTATCTTTTGATTGTTCTGCATCACTTTTTTCCGGCAATGCTGGCACTACTACTGCTAATGTTGCAGGTTCCGGTTTCTGATCTGATGCATACAAAGAAGAAAGAGAAATCATCGTGATCATCGATAAAAAAATTGCAATGTTTTTCATGGATGTTGTTTTTATATGGTTGATGTATCATGTATGTATCCTAGTTTAGGCTACAAGAAAAAGGAACACAACTGTGAAAAAGTTTTTTGATCGTCATAAAATACATGAATATTGGCTGCGCGCATACCACTCTGTGCACAAAAAAATAGCACGTGGTGCTGAATTTATCAGTCGTATAATACCATGGAGTCATGGAGATAACTGGCGCAGAAAAAATATAAAAAAATAATGTTCAAAGAGTAGTATCGCATGAAGCGCATGACTCCATTACCATTCCTAGAATCTATCGCCTATCATATTCGCCGTTCCGTTGTTGCAATGCCAACCTACGCAGGCTCAGGACATCCAACAAGCTGCCTTTCTGCTGTTGATATTGCAACGGTGCTTTTTTGGGCGATTATGCGCTACGATCCCTATAATTTCGAAAACCCCAATGCCGATCGTTTTATACTTTCCAAAGGACACGCATCAGCGCTTTTGTACGCAATCTGGCATGAACTTGGCGTCATCTCAGCAGAAGAACTCAAAACCTATCGACAATTCAACTCGCCCCTCGAGGGACACCCGACGTTTCGTTTTTCACGCACTGAGGCGGCAACCGGATCGCTTGGAATCGGCCTTTCTATCGGTGTTGGTGAAGCACTCTGCATGCAGCGCGATAATATTTCTGCAACCGTGTATGTACTCATGGGTGATGCAGAAATTGCCGAAGGTTCTGTGTGGGAAGCAGCAGAGATTGCTGCATATTACAAACTTAATAATTTGGTTGCTATCGTTGATTGCAATCGTCTCGGGCAAAGCACCGAAGTGATGACAGGATCAAATCTAGAAATTTATGCACAACGATTTAAAGCGTTTGGTTTTACTTCCTACGTCGTTGATGGGCATGATATAGAAGCGTTATATAAAACATTTACCACGCGAACCACTGATGCTCCCGTTGTTCTGCTTGCGCGCACCCACAAGGGCCATGGAGTCGATTTTGCAGAAGATAAATCGGGCTGGCATGGCGTACCCTTCAGCAAAGAACAGTTACCGGAAGCACTTGCATCACTCGAAAAGCGTTTTTACGCAGCAGCACAGTACAAAGATAATTATCGCTGGCAGCCCATGCTGCCACTGACAAATCAAAAAATAGCATCAAAGAAAATTTCAGTATCAAGACCACTCACGCCTCCCTATAAAGCACCCGACAAGATCGCAACACGTGCTGCCTTCGGCGATGCACTCGTAACACTTGGCGCAGAGCATACCGATATTATGGTGCTCGATGCGGATGTACAAAATTCTACGATGACCCAATCATTCGGCATCCATTATCCTGAACGATTTGTGGAATGTTTTATTGCAGAACAAAATATGGTAAGTATGGGAGTCGGCATCGCACGCCGCGGCAAAGCCCCCTTCATCGCAACCTTTGGCGCGTTTTTTTCCCGCGCCCATGACCAAATTCGCATGGCAGCAATCGGCCAGTCACCATTACGTCTCGTCGGTTCACACGCCGGAGTTTCTATCGGTCAAGATGGCCCATCACAAATGGCACTCGAAGATATTGCACTCATGCGTGCACTATCCGAATCGTGTGTATTGTACCCATCGGATGCGGTCAGCGCTTATCAGCTCACCCAGTGTGCATATGAATACACGAGCGGTATTAGTTATCTGCGTACCACCCGCATGGCAACACCGATACTTTATGCTCCAAACACAGTATTTAAAATCGGCGGTCTGCACGTGTTGCGCAACTACCCACAGGCAATAGCATGCATTATCGGTGCTGGCATCACCGTACATGAAGCACTCAAAGCACATGACGTGTTGCAGCAACAAAACGTGATTGTTAATGTTATTGATCTCTACAGCATCAAACCTCTTGATCGTGGCACCATTATACAAATAGCACGCACAAGCAACAATCGTATTATTACAGTAGAAGATCATTATCAAGAAGGTGGCCTCGGCGAAGCGGTAGCCGCTGCAGTGGCCGATACTGACATACACGTTACCATCCTCGCCATCCACGCACTTCCCCGATCAGGAAAACCAGAAGAGCTCCTCGCCTGGGCCGGCATTGATGCGCAAACAATTGTGCAATCTGTAAAAAATGCATAGTTGGTTCAAAAAAAAGCACTCGATGAACTTTTATCCAATTAAATTTCCTGCCCGTTGCCAGTTGATTATCTGCACTTCATGCCATTTCTGATTTTCAGTTCCGGTATAAACCACAATATTCTGTGATGGCGGAAACTGTTTTAGCTCTTTGAGATAGGCAAATGATTTAAAAAAATCTCCGTGCACTGTTTTGCCACCCTTAATTTCTATCGCAATAATCGAAAGGGCTTTTTCCATGATGCAATCAACTTCATTGCCGGTGCTATCACGCCAAAAGTAGAGAGCTGGACGCTGATCGTGGTTGTAATATTGCTTAAAAAAATCGGCAATAATATACGATTCTATAAGCCCGCCCCGCAAATAGTGGCTGTAGAGCTCTCCCGTCGTTTTTATGTTCAAAAGTGAACAGGCGATGCCGGTATCGACAAAATATAATTTTGGTGCTTTTATCAAGCGTTTACCAAAGTTTTTATAATAGGGATGCAACAGAAAAACCACATAGGTCGCTTCTAAAATAGAGATCCATGCGCGTGCCGTTTTATGATCGATGCCACAATCATTCGCAAGGGAAACAAGGTTCAGTATTTGCCCAGTTCTTCCTGCACATAATGCGAGAAACGTTTGAAAAAGATGCAAATCAGATATGCTTTTCAATTCACGTACATCCCGCTCGATATAACCGCGAATGTAGTTTGCATACCACCGCACAAATGAGACATCGTCTGCATAAATACGCGGATAACAGCCTTTGACAATGATTTCTTCGATAGTAGGGGTAAGCAGATTATTTTGTTGCAGCTCATGGGTCGAAAGAGGAAACAAGGTCAGCGTAGCAAGGCGCCCTGCGAGCGTTTGGGTAATCGCCTCATTGACCAACAAGTTCTGTGAACCGGTGACAATGAAATACCCCATTTTCTTTTCCCGATCAATAATGGTCTGAATATAGGAAAGAAGCTGTGGTGCATGCTGAATTTCATCAAGAATAATGCCCGCTTCACCGCTGTATTCATGCAAAAACCCACGCGGATCTGCCTGTGCATAGACTCGCATATCAAAATCTTCAAGGCTTACATACCGATGATTGGGGAACACAAACTGTACGAGGGTCGTTTTGCCCGACTGGCGCGGACCCACAATAGCAACCGCCGCAAATTCCCGTGCCGCCTGAGTCAACTGATTGATGATATAACGTGAAATCATAGCAAAGCCTTTCGATAAGAGATATAAGCCCAGTATATCGAGGTAAAACAACTATGTATACAGATTGGGAACTTGATTCCCAATCTGTATTTGGAGCTTAAATTAAATCAGCATTGGAAGCTCTTGCTCACTCTCTTGACTTTCTGACATAAAAAACGTTATTACCAAGATGACGTGAGCGATTGTATCTCGCGCACTCATGCATAAAAAAGGGGGTAGCATGAACCGAGCGCGGCGTCAGAACAGCTTTTTCGCAGCAAGCAGCATGATGATTCTCCTGCTGTGCACCATCTACGGCACCGCATACTATGCCCGTGCTCTCATCACACGTGCGGCGGTGACCATCTCCGATGATTACATCCTTTCAGAAAATTACCGTACCACTTTACACACCGAACTTATTGATGCGCTTCGCGTGCACGGACCTCAACATACTGCAAGCAATTGCAAAGCATATTCACCAGTGCTACAAAATCTTTCAATAAAATATCGCTTACCATTGCATGGCACGATGAGCTATGATCTTATCCCACCACTTGCGCAACTCAATAACACCGCGGCACTTTTAGAGAATGGCACGTTGGTGCCCGCCGATCTTTTTTCGGCCGAACTACTCGATGATTTGGCATCAATCACCGTACCGACTGCCGTGCTCAGCGATAATATGGCTCCTCATGAGTTAATTACCCTTGCACGCACAGTAGAAACGCCGCTGCGGCAACGTTTTACCATTAATTGGCATGATAAAAATACCTGTCATTGCATTGATCGATCACAGCTCAACTGCACGCTGGTATGTACCGGCAATGCGATGCCGCAACTTGACGACTTGCAAGCCTATGATGTGGTGCTCAGCACGCACAAATTTGATCGTAAAACACCGCGCTGGTTTGTTGATGTGCGCTTTAAAAATCAGATCGTTGTGTCCCCTGATGGAGGAGATAAATTATGACACGCTCATTGCTCGATACGATAGTCACGGCGATCGATGTTGGCACCACCAAAATTTCGGTCATTATTGCACGCCACAAAGAGGGCATCATTACAGATATTATTGGCACAAGCATTGTACCTTCTCACGGACTTTCAAAAGGTATTGTCGTCGATGTACCCCGCGCCATCGAATCTATCACGACTGCCATTAAAGAAGCAGAAACACAGGCGGGACGACGTATAGAATCGGTCTATGTTGGGGTTTCTGGTGCACATATTAACTCGTGCAATTCGCATGGCACCGCGCCCGTCAAACGAGGTGAAATTACACAAGAAGATATCGATGCAGCGCTTGCTTCCGCGCAGGCAATTCCAATTCTTGAAGGGCACCAAATAATCCATGTACTCCCGCAATATTTTACAATCGACGGCCGCGAAACAGTGGTCGATCCGCTCGGCATGCATGGCATTCGGTTAGAAGTACAAGCACACATAGTCATCGGTTCGATCGCATCGGTACAAAACGTAGTCCGCTGCTGCGAACGGGCAGGAGTCCATGTGCGCGATGTGATACTCGAACAGCTCGCCTCAGCAGATGCGGTACTCACACTCGACGAATGCGCTCTTGGCGTTGGGGTACTCGATATCGGTGGTGGCACGGCAGATTTTGCGGTCTTTCACCGCGGTAGCATCAGACACACCAAGGTAATAGCTGTTGCCGGTAACCATTTTACAACCGATCTGGCACTCGGACTCCGCACACCTATCGCTGACGCGGAACAACTTAAAAAAGAGATTGGTATCGTACATAAAAGTTTGCTCAACCCAGAATTATCTGGGCATATCGGATCTATGACAGGTGATATTATTCGAGCAGTGTCTCAGGTCGATGTGCTCAAAATTCTCGAACCACGAGCACGGGAACTGATCAACTTTGTCCATGACGAAATAAAACGATATAAGTTAGAACCATTTTTGGGAACTGGGCTCGTGCTGACGGGCGGCGGATCGCTACTTTCTGGCATACAGGAAATAACACAAGAGATCTGTGGCTGCACCGTACGTATTGGACTACCGCGGTATACCGTTTCTATTCCAAACGAATTTAAAAATCCAATGTTGGCTACCGGATATGGATTGCTCGTGCATGCGCTTAAAAAACATCGGGTTGCACACGAGCAAAAAGCGCATACCAGTTTTGTATTTCGCGTAGTCGACCGCATGCGATCATGGATGAAAGAATTTTTTTAATACGATAGGGGTTTTATGATAGAACTTGTAGAACATATAACACAGCTTGGCACCGCATCACCGGCAATCATCAAGTTGCTCGGAGTAGGGGGAGCTGGAGGTAATACGGTTAACAGTATTATAAAAAGTGGCTATCTCAACATCCAATGTTTAGTCGTCAACACCGATCTGCAGGCACTTGCACAATCAGAGGCGGATATCAAAATTCAGATTGGTATCAAATCAACCAAGGGACTCGGCACCGGTGCAAATCCTGAAATTGGAAAACGTGCTGCAGAAGAGGATCTCGACAAAGTCATGCAAGAAATCGGCGACGCGGACATTGTCTTTCTTGCAGGTGGCATGGGAGGCGGTACCGGTTCTGGTGGGCTACCAGTCATAGCGCAAGCACTCCGCGACAAAGGCATTCTTGCAATCGCTATCGTTACCAAACCATTTGTCTTTGAAGGCAAACGGAGAGCAAAAACGGCAGAAGAATCGATAGAACGGCTCAAGAAATGTGTTGATATTATTATCATTATGCCGAACCAACGCTTGCTTGAAGTAACCGACAAAAACGCTTCGATGATCGATGCATTCTCGATGATAAATAACGTGCTCGGTCAATCGATCCGCAGCATCTGTGATATTATCACCAAACCAGGTTACATCAACGTCGATTTTGCCGATGTACGCGCCATCATGAAGGATCGCGGCTTGGCAGTTATGGGCACTGGAGCTGCATCAGGTGAGGACCGCGCACGCACCGCGACTATGACCGCTATCTCATCACCGTTGCTTGAAAATATGAGCATTCAGGGAGCACGAGCAATTCTTTTCAACATCACTGGTGGACCAGATCTTGCATTGCATGAAGTGAGCGAAGCCGCATCAGTCATTTATGAGCAGGCACATGAAGATGCAACCATTATTTTGGGCTCCGTCATCGATGACAACATCATAGATGAAGTGATCGTAACCATTATCGCCACCGGCTTTGATGCACAACCAGCACAAGCAATCGAGTTGAAAAAAACAGTCGTTCAACAAACGCCAGTTGCGCCACCACAGCATGATATTTCGCCTGAAGCACTCCGCGCAGCACAAGAGCTGGTAGCAGCATTAAAAGCAGAAACGGCACACACCATAGCACCGGCACGCGTTATTGAACATGAACAATCAGTGACACAAGACGGGGTGATTATGAGTGACACTAAAGCATCACATGCTCCATCAGTTGCAGAACGTGAAGATATCGTGCACACCAATGCTACGATCGATGTAAACGATCTTGATGTCCCGGCCTATTTACGGGCACAACAGAAATAGAAAGAGGCGCTACGAATGCGCCTCTTGATTAATCTTGTGCATTAATTTTTTCAGTCAAATACCACGACACGGGGACCATTGTCTGTGATAGGCGCACTATCGACTACTTCATATGTTAATGTCATTCCCTGCTTGTTATATCTGTTGTATATTCTTCGTACTGCTCCAATCGTTGATGGGCATGATTCCAAATCTTCTATAAATTTTTGAACCGGTAAACCATTGACAGTCTTTATTTCAATAACTTTCGAGTTGAGATTATAAAAAAATTTACCCTTTATAAAAGCCTTTTTGCGTGCTTTGACATACACATCACGTTCATTCAGCAATGAAACCACATGAGCTTTAAATTGCAAACGAAGAATATCAAGACTGGATGAAAATGACTCCTTTGAACTTCTCGGAGTCATCACCGCAAAATGGTTTTTAGGGGATCCGTGCGGTTTTGGCGCAGAAACAGTATCATTGTCATCATCCATAGCATTGATACTATTTTGTGTCGCAAATCCAATATATGCTGCCATCAAAAAAACAGATATTTTATGCACAAAAGACCCTTTATTAAAAAATGTATATACCAAAAACTTTTTAAAAAAATACCAAAAAAAAGGCGCCGTTTAAAGCGCCTTCTTTATTATTTGTCTTGAGATGGTATAACTGGAGTCTCTCTCTCCGCAATTGCTTCCTCTGCACACGGAGCAACTTCTGCATTAGCTTCTGCTGGTGCCTGAACAGTTTCTGCCGCAACTACTTGAGCAGGGGTCACTTTTTTTGGCGCAACCACCGCAACTTGGGAAACATCAATAGCTACAGTAGCTTCTGTTTCAGCTGCAACAACCGCACAGCTTACGAATGCCATCGTCATAATGGCTAGTTTTGAAAAGATATGCATATAAAACCTTTACAAATTAGGATTTATGATTATGTATTAACATGACAAATTATCATTTTAAGTATTATTTGCAACATGTCAAATTCCTGTGTTTTTGCTAAAAAATCGGTTCTATGATAGGGTTAAAAATCATACACGCTCAACCAAGGAGTTTCTATGGTTTTGCCACTTCAAAAACGAGTATTAATGAGCATCTGTGCGAGCTCTCTCTTGACCGCACCCTCTTTTGCAAAAAGTACCGATGACAATATCTGGGGAAAGGTTGCCACCGGCTGCGCAGTAGTCGCTGGTATTGCAAGCATCGGTGCACTCATAGGCTGGGCCTGCAGCAAAACAGATGAACAAGTAGCAAGCGAAGGCTTCGGTGTACTTAATGAAGCATCAAGAGCACGCCTTGACCACGGTTTCTACAATATCTGCGCAAACGTTGGATACGGCATCAACTCCATGTACCTAGAGGCACTCGAACAAGAAGTTCTCTACCCTATCGCACTCCGTGCATGGGAACATAACACATCGATGCGTGACTATATCTCGAATCTTTCAGATCAACTTTCAACCCTCAAAAGTTGGTTATACACTGTTGAGGATCGTATTTCATCGCTAGAACGCAATCACGATACGTACGGATCTATTTATGCACGCTTGAGGGCCCTCTCTCGTGACATGAGTGAAGAGATCAACGCCCTTGATGGTTATTACAATTTACTGTATAAACATCGCGCATTCTTTAACCTGTATGCATACGAAGCAAAACTCTATAAATATTACAACCGTGAGATGGAGATCGGCAGAGTTTATACGCATGATGTCTATTTATTCGAACGCTATATCTTGCAAGCAGTTGGCACGCACAGTCTGCGCAAAGATTTCCCATTACTCGCATATGACAGTGATCTTAATGCACATATCGCACAGCTTGCCGATTATATCAGTGCGCTCCCCTACTATTACCCGGGCCGTACCGTCACCGCAACGCAGCTCCTTGATTATTTAAAATATATGCGTGGTGTAGTTGAAGCCTCCCATGCATTCAAAGAAGAAAAACGAGCGCAACGCGAAGCTGAAGAACGTCGAGTCCGCTTTGAATATGAACGTGCAGCGCGTGAACGTGAAACGACTGCACGTGAAATGCAAGCAGCAGCAGAGTGGGCACGAGTACGTGAAGAACGTGAACGTAAGCGTATTTTGCAAAATCAACAACCACCAACCGTGATTATCGTACAATCGTAATCTACAAAGAGACGTCTTGATCGACGTCTCTTTTTTTTGAACTAAAGAGTAGTGATCCATGCATTATTACTTTGGCACCAAAAAGTTCGCCGTATTTCCCGACATTGAAAGGTCGCGATGGCTTACGCTCGACACGTTGACTGATACCGAGCCATTTTTAACGCTTGCGACACAACACGATTTAGATGCGTTCTTTTTTGCACACCAGGTGCATGGCACGCAAGGCATCATCGCTGATGCAAAATCTGTTATTTCTCGAGCATTTTCTGTTGATGGTGACTGGATTATTACGAATAAACCCGGTCTTGGTATTGGCGTCCTCACCGCCGACTGCGTACCAATTTTGGTTTTCGATCCTGTTCACAACGTTGTTGCTGCAATCCACGCAGGCTGGAAAGGTGCCGTTGATGGCGTTGTAATGGATGCGCTCAGTACACTGATGCAACATTATGATTCTGAGTCCACCGAACTTCAAATTTTTATCGGTCCCCATGCACACAGTTGTTGTTATAAAGTTGATGAACCATTTTATGACATAGTCCAAGCAAAACAGTTTGGGCGTAATGCATTTAAAATGATGGATAATCAGCTTTTTTTTGATCTGTATGCTTGTTGTGTTGAGCAATTTCATGCTATTGGCGTCACTGATACGCAGATACAATACTCGAATATCTGCACCATCTGCGATCCAGTCTATTTCTCATATCGCCGCGAGGGCACAACTGCGGGCCGCAATATATCATTTATTGCATTGTGATTTTATAACAGCGAGCACCCTTGTGATTTTTGCTTTTTGAGCCGCTCTTGATTGCGATCCCATAATTCTTTGACACTCATTGGCGTAACGTCATATTTGATAGTACAAGTAGTTAAATCATAACCCATTTGAAAACCAAGCAGTACTAAATCAGGCAAAAAAGAATACGGGTGTCTTGATGCAATTATTGTTGTTGACAGAGCAAGGAAGGCCATCTCACCTAACTTAAAATACGATTTTTTACAAAACAAAACATTTCCACCTCTTCTGCACACGTTTAACTCCGCTTGAAACACACTATACATACAACTGCAGAACAAATAGCCAACTTTGGAAATCAGTAAATCTGATAAACGCAATAGCGACTCTGGAAGATAAAAAGATCCGAAAACATATCTATCGGTGAGTGAAGCAGTGAGCATCCATGCACATTGAGTCCAAGCTTGAATGTTATACAAAGTAAGCATAGTGGGCGAACGATATCCCACTCTAGAAAATAATGCCAATGGCCTCCCGACAATCTGCTTGAATACCGGTACCCGTTCACACACCGTAAGCTCTCCAAGCGCCTTATTCTTGTCCCCTGATACAAATTGTTCTGGCAATGATTCCAGTAATTTTTGTTGCCCATGGTTTATGAGCACACTCTTTCGCACAACTTCATCATTGGGGGTAAAATCAGGATTGAGGTTCGTATATATCAGTTCGTTATTGGAATGATTTTTTTCAAGCATAACATCACGCATACAATACAACTGCTCAGTTGATAACGACGGGCTCGATTTTAGTAAAAAATCAACTTCAGATTCTTGTAATGCTTCGTGATACCAGCCTGCAAAAATTAATGCGTCTTTTATCGGCAGCTCGCGCAACATTGTTTGCTGCGCTTTAGGATTTTTGATACCCATCTGCTCTATTATATGATATTGGAGCTCTGGATTTACGCTACACATCATAAAAACACCATTTTGCAGCTCTTTTAACACATCTTCTTCTGATGCTCGTATCAATGGTGTCCGTATTAATTCTCTATCATATCGTGCTATACGCACCATAGTATTTGGATATTTCTCGCGTAATATCCCTTCTGCGCTTTCAAATGATTTATCGCACACTTTTGCTACAAGCCCTTCCTTTGCACGATGTACTGGCACAACATCTTGCTTAGATGTTACATCCATCGAGTAGGCAACAACATGAAATAATAATAGTACACAGCGAAAAGAACGTTGCAGTGTCATAGTTGTATCACCTCAAAAAAGATTGGATATCACAATTGTGTGTCATGATATCCAGTTTCATTGCTATTGTCTATGCTTATGAACCGCGTTTAGCGTTCTTTGTGTGAACCGCCGTTGGTGCCTTGACCATTTGGCGTCGACATATCCATGGAGCGTTTGTTGATCGCATCCAAAAATTCACGATTTGTTTCAAACCGTTTCATTTTATCAATCAAGAATTCCATACCTTCATTGATGTTCATGGTCGATAAAAACTTCTGCAGCACCCAGACTTTGTTCAGATCTTCGCCGAGGAGTAAGTCATCACGGCGCGTGCCTGAAACTTGCAGATCAAATGCCGGGAATATGCGCTTGTTTGAAAGTTTACGAGTCATATGCATTTCCATATTACCGGTACCTTTAAACTCTTCGTAAATCACTTCGTCGGCACGTGAACCTGTATCGATGAGAGATGATGCCAAGATGGTCAGTGAGCCGGCCTCTTCAGTTGCGCGCGCTGCGCCAAAAAAGCGTTTTGGATGTTGCAATGCACTTGCATCGATACCACCGGTCAAGATTTTACCCGATGCTGGTGCTTCAGTATTATAGGCCCGTGCAAGACGGGTGATGGAATCAAGAATAATAACGACATCTTTACCCATTTCTACCAGTCGTTTTGCCCGTTCGAGCACGATGTCGGCAACCTGGACGTGGCGCATTGTTGCTTCATCAAAGGTTGATGCAATCACTTCAGCAGCAGTGCCACGGAGCGTACGCCGCATATCGGCCACTTCTTCGGGTCGTTCATCGATCAAGAGCACAATCAAATGTGATTCCGGATGATTTGCAACAAGCACCTGAGCCACTTCTTTCAAGAGTAACGTTTTACCCACCTTTGGTGGCGCTACGATAAGCCCACGCTGGCCTTTACCAATTGGAGTAAACAGATCCATGAGACGCGTAGAAATAGCGTCTGGTTTCCATTCAAGATTAAATTTTTTGATCGGATGTTGTGGTGAAAGCCGTTCAAACTGGGGCCGATCATGCACCGTAGCAGGGTCGGCGCCATTGATGGTGTCTATTTTTAATAACGCAAAATATTTTTCATTATCTTTTGGCTTACGAATGACCCCATCAACTAAATCACCAGTCCGCAGGCCAAAACGCCGAATTTGGGATGGTGATACGTAGACGTCATCGGGGCCTGAAACATAATCATAATTAACTGAGCGGAGAAAACCAAAGCCATCGGGCAGCTTTTCAAGCACCCCCGCTACCCGCATTTCAAGCTCGGGATGTGCCTCTGCATATTTTATCTTTTCAAGGAGATCAGCCTTTTTCATCAATTCTGCACCAACAATACCAAGGCGGCGTGCTTGCTGATTTAGTTCGGGTACCGTCATTTCTTCTAACGTTGGCGCCGCTTCCGGTTGCCGGTCGACATAAGAACGTTGTTGATAGTTGGATTGATAACCACGCCGCTCAGTGCGGCGATATTCGCCGGTACTGCGGGTACGATTTGACCGATCGTAAGAACGGGTTGGACGCTGATAACCACCAGCTTCACCGGTCGGCTCAGCTGGTGCTGAAGATGCCGGCGATGGCTGCGTTTGTGCTTGCACAGTTTCCGTTTCTTGCGGCTTTGCAGAACCCTCGACAGACTCTTGTGACCGCTCTTTGCTTACACGCTCTGGCGCTTCGGAGACAACAGCTTGCTCTTTTGCCCCATTTTTCACTGATGCAGAATCAGTACTTTCTACTTTTTTTGTGTCAGCATTTTCATGCTCTATTTTTTCGTGCTCTTTCATGCACACCTCCCTCTGATGCATACCATCGTAGGACTAACATATATTTTAAAAATATCACTGAATAAAAATAATAACTTGCATACAACTTGCTACCACACACCAAAGACCAGAAAATTTTTAGATAACTGACGAATGCTTACCGATTTTTTTGAGTTAACAACATCATAATCGGACTTGCGATGTAAATAGAAGAATATGTACCAAATACAATACCAATCATGAGGGCGAATGCAAAATCCCGCAACGCTTCACCACCAAAACAATACATAATTAATACCGGGATGGCAGTTGCAAGACTAGTCAATATGGTGCGACGCAGCGTCTGATTCAAACTGACATTAACAATATCATAGAGCGATGATCCACCCATGGTATTACTATTCTCACGAATCTGGGAAAATATCACAACTGTATCATTGATCGAATAGCCCAATACTGCCAAAATTGCGCCAATCACATTGACCGAAATTTCAAAATCAAACAACACGAAGGCAAACAAGATAACACATGCATCGTGAAATAATGCTACTACAGCACCGGTTGCATAGGCCCATGACCAAAAAGTAAATGCGATATACATAAGCATCGCGATAAGTGCAACTAATACTGCATACAATGATTTCATGCGAAGTGATTCACCAACACCCGAGCCGACTGCATCGCTTTGTACAACGGTTATTTGGTATTCGGGAAGCTGTGCCATAATCGCCTGCTTCATGCGCTCTGAAAGACCCTGCGCATCATTTACAAATTCTTTGACCCTAATGAGCACTTCTTGCACAGAAAATTCTCGTGTCACTGCACCAGGCCAACCTGCTTGTTCGATAATTTCACGTACTCGCACTGCAGAAACTGGCTTATCAAACTTCATGAGTACCTGAGTGCCACCAGTGAAATCGATCGAATAACTGAACACACTGCCCCGCTGCTGATAGCGATGTACTGCAACACCAATAAAACCCAAAAATAATAGTAGAGAAAAACATGCGGTGATATACCGCACCCGTAAAAAATCAATCATGAACTACTCTCTCATCTTACAAACGCTCAGCAACTACGGAAACGTATCGGCGGCCCTGTGGTCCGAAATGAAACTTGATGAACCCAGCACCGCAGGCAAACAGGGTGTCGTCACCACCACGACCAACGCCATTACCCGCATGAATACGGGTACCGCGTTGACGCACGATGATTTCACCGCCTGCGACCGACTGACCATCAAATAATTTAACACCTAATCGCTTACTGTGACTTTCACGGCCGTTCGAGGTAGAACCGCCGGATTTACTGGTTGCCATTGCTATAATCCTCGCAGATATAATACAAGTGGAATTAAAGAAGCTTAACAGAGGGCTTTGAAAATCCCCACAGCGATCAGTATGCCGACCCTGCCATAAAAGTCAAATTGCTTATTTACTCACTGCTTGCCAATCGCCGCCGCGGCGGGTGGTGACTTCAAGGCCCACGTTCCAGTCGACAACAGATTCTAGCGTTTCTTTGATTAGCCGATCAACGTGATCAGCTTGATCCTGTGCAACTTCAACAACAATTTCGTCATGAATTTGCAACAACATGTGGGCTTTAGAGTTACCTTCCTTCAAACGTCGATCGAGTGCTATCATTGCCAGTTTCATGATTTCAGCAGCGGTACCTTGTGCTATCGTGTTGACTGCGACGCGACACGCTTCTTGAAACAGTACTTTATTATGCTCGTGAATGGCGGGAATATATCGCCGGCGGCCCCAGTGGGTAGTCACATAGCCATCCCGCTTGGTCTGCGCAATGACCTGCTCGATCCAGTGTGCAACCCCCTTGTAGGTTGCGAAATACCGTTCAATATACTGCTTTGCCTCGGACAGGGGCACTTTCATGTCACGTGAAAGCCCAAATGGGGTCACACCATATAGTACTGAAAAATTGACTCGTTTTCCCGTTTGCCGCTGCTCGTGGGAGACTTCTTCGGGTGTCACGTTAAAAAGATGAGCCGCTGTCGCACGATGAATATCATGAGCGTGCTTAAAGGCTTCGACTAACAGGGCATCCTGGGAAAGATAGGCAAGTACCCGGAGTTCGATCTGCGAATAATCGGCTGAAATAAACAGATTGCCGGGCACGGGCTTGAATGCAGAGCGCACCGTAAGCACACCATCCGATTCGCCAACTGGTATATTTTGCAAATTGGGATCGGTACTCGAAAGGCGCCCCGTTGCGACACCGATCTGATTATAGGTCGTGTGAATCCGCCCCGTTTTTTTATTGATAAAATCAGGTAATGCGTCGATGTAGGTATTTTTAAGCTTAGCGAGCTCACGATGCTCTAATAACATGCGCGGTACTGGATGCAATGGTGCAAGCTCCACGAGCACCGCATGCTTGGTCGATTGCTCGCCCGATGCATTTTTTGCCACTGGCGGCAGTTTAAGTTGTTTAAATAATAATTCTTGCACCTGTTTTGGCGAATTCAAATTAATCGGTATTAAAAGCCCTGCTGCATGACAAATATCTAATTCGATCGTCGCGATCCGACGATCGATATCAATGCGGAGTGTATCAAGTATTGATGTATCGCAAGAAATGCCCGTGCATTCCATTTCATAAAGCACCTGCGTAATCGGCAGCTCTATATCGGTGTATAGTGGTATCATTGCGTGTTCGACAAGGGCACGCTCAAGCTTTGGCACCAACTTATAGGTCTGCACCGCATCAATCGCGGCATACCATGCACCTTCGGCGATGGGCACCTGCGCAAATGTTTTGATCTTTTTACCATCGACCAGCTCATCGAACTTGAGCATCGATTCATTAAAATAATATTCGGACAATGATTTGAGCCCAACCCGCTGCCCATCAGGGACAACGAGCGATGCGGCGATCATTGTATCATACGCAATGCCTTCTATAAGAAGGCCATATTGCGCAAGCACTTTTTGATCAAATTTAGTGTTATGAAGATATTTTTTACACCGCGCATCGGCAAACAATGACTGCATAATTTCAACAATAGTCGCAATCTCAAGTTGCAATTCACCAGTAGTATGCCCACAGGGAATATAAAATGCAGTGTCTGCATCATAACAAACCGAAATACCAACCAACGTGCATTCAAGTGGCGGCCTACCATCAGTTTCTGTATCGCAGGCAAATGCACCTGCACGTTGTAGCTCATCACACAACGCAACAAGCTCTTCATGTGTGGTTACCACTTTTACGACGACTTTTTTTTTCCAGTATGCCTGTTTATCCGCATATGATATGGGAGCAGTCTCGGTGGAGATTAATGATTTAAAATTAAGCTGCTTGAACAGCGGCAACGCATGGTTCCATTGCGCACCACTAAATGCAAGATCAACAGGTGCTGTTTCAGTTGCGACGTAACGGAGTCGAAATAATTTTTCGCTCACATACGCATCCGACTTATGTGTTTCAAGCGCGGTACGCACCCGTTTTGATTCAATGGTATCGAGATGTGCGTATAATGCATCCAATGTTTTAAACTGTGCAATGAGTATCTTTGCCGATGTTGCACCAACACCCGCAACACCGGGAATATTATCAGAAGGGTCACCGACCAAGGCAAAATAAAGCAGGATGCGATCGACCGACATGCCGATACGCTGTTCGTATGCAGCACGGTCATACAAGATTTCTTTGAGCGGATCATACATAAGCACGTGATCCATCGTCAAAATTTGGCCCATATCTTTATCTGCAGTGATCACCACAACGGTAAAGCCTTCTTCTGCGCAATCCTTGGCAACGGAATATAAAAGATCATCTGCTTCAACACCCGTTTGTGCTATCTGGGCCAAGCCCATCATATCGGCGATTTCAATGATTCGTTCTTTTTGTGTAAATAGGCTGGTCGGTGGGGCCTGCCGCGTTTCTTTGTAGGCTGGGAACTCTTGGTGCCGCGCCGTTTCACCCTTGCTATCCCACACGAGAGCAAGATAGTGCGGTGTAAAACTCGTAATCAACTTTTTGAGCATGCGGCAAAAACCAAACACCGCATTGACCGGCTCACCATTCGGCGCCGTCAGTGGCTTGATGCTATAATAAGCACGATATAAATATGAAGACGCATCAATTAAATAGATCGTTTTTTCAGGCTTTGTATGCATACTAGGTGACCCTTTAAAATGTTGCTTCGCGAAAAATCGCTCCGCAACATGGGGAAGAAATAAAACACTCTACCCAGCGTAGCACAATTGTATGATCAACTATATGATTGCAGCATTCACCGCATTTCGTTCGCGTGAGGGAAAGAGCCCATGCCAACATTTGGCTAACTTATTAGCGTACTCGCTCGAATGGCATGTGGCACAGCAGCTTTTCGCCAAGTCGAAACACGCTACTTGTAGTGCACCAATCGCGGCTCCTGCCATTCCACCAAATAACCCCCACAGCAAAGATTTTAGTACCGCTTCTTCTGGAGAAAAGCTGAAAAACATAGTACCCGCACAATACGCTGCGTTCACACATGTAGAAGGTGTAATCAGACCAATGACGCTTGCCGCGGTACCCCATCCAACTATGTAATCCCGTCGAAAATTTTCTGGATTACAACAACATGGTGATACGCGCGGTATTTCAAAAAATGGTACCCCCTCCCCCCCACGAGGGCCACTACCAACAACATGCATGCTTTGCATCAAAAGTATAAAAAATACAGTGTTGACCTTCATAATTCGAGCTCCTGTAATAATAACTCACTTCTATATACTCGACATATCATGCTCACTTGATTGACATGATGCATAACAACGTCTTGCTAACGCGTGACACATCACCGCTGCACCGCCAATTGTAGCTCCTACAGCTGCACCACCAAAAGTGCCTATCAGAGAAGCAAATGCACCTACGGAAAATTCGCCGACAGACGATCCTATTAAACAATTATTAGGAGCGATAACCATACATAGCATAGAACTTACGCAACCGATTACAGCACCAACATTCATACAACTAACCATGCAAGAGCCGGCATTTTTTGGTGCACACATGCTATTTGCTCCGCAATAAGACATAGATTCATCACTGCTCATGATACAAGCAGTTTGTATAAGCAAAACAAGAAATCCAATTTTGATTTTCATATGTATCTCCTTCCATCAAGTTTTAAGCAGTATGCACATAGTGTGTTACAGGAAAGAACATTGTGTCAACCATGGGCACTTGTTATACTTTTGCCATGTTTATTCAAGTCAAATTGCTCAATGGTTTTAAAGAACCTTTGTGGTACACGGTTCCACCAGACACTGCAGCCCCCGCACAAAAATTCGTTGGCGCCATTGTGCAGGTGCCAATTCAAAAACGAGTCACGCCGGGCATTGTAGTTCACCAGCAGGCTGAAAAACCCAACGTATCATTCAACATTCGTGCCATCGAACGGTGGGAAGAGTTCCCGGCAGACATGCGCTATTGGCAGTTCTTAAACACGCTTGCTGCATATCATGTTCTTGAGCCTGCTTATCTGGTGCAACGGCTCAAGGGTTTTTTGCAAAATGAGTCAATACAGACGCAAGTAACTCACGCACAAACACAAACTAAGCTGTTAACCAACACAAATCGGTTGACTAAAGAGCAAGAAGTAGCATACCAAGCCATTCACAATGATCTACAGGTGCAAAAATATCAAACGACGGTGCTTCATGGGGTTACCGGGTCGGGCAAAACGGAAGTGTATAAAAAATTAATCATCGATGCTTGGCAACAACACAAAACAACCTTCTTTTTGGTGCCAGAAGTCACCCTTGCGGTGTCATTTTATGCACGGCTCAAGGCACAGTTACCGCCCGAAATTCCGATTTACAGTTTTCATTCTGCATCACCCATGCGCGAAAAAAAGCAGCTTTGGAGCGCACTTCTTGAAGGCACTCCCGTGCTTATTATTGGTGTTCACTTGCCACTTTTGTTACCCATCACGCAACTTGGTTTGATCATAGTTGACGAAGAACATGAAGTAGGTTATCAAGAAAAGCGATATCCCTATATCAACTCAAAAGAGGCGGCCATTATGCGGGCCCATCTCTACAAAATTCCCATCGTGCTCGGCTCTGCCACCCCATCATTACGTTCGCTCTATAATGTTGAGCATCGTGCCTGGCGACTTTGCACGCTCTCCGAGAGGTATGCAGGTAACTTCCCTAAAATTAAAGTAGTTAATCTCCGTGCACCGCAACAACGGCCCTGTTTTTGGATCAGTAATGAGCTTTATGATGCTATTCGCGAACGGCTCCACAAAAAAGAACAGATTATTTTATTCTTAAATCGGCGCGGATTCAGCTTTTTTGTGCAATGTGGTGGCTGCGGCTCTACGATACAATGTAAAAATTGTTCCGTCAGTCTTACGCTTCATGAAGATGAGATGCTGTACTGCCATTATTGCCCCTATAAATGCCCCACACCGGAACTATGTCCGCATTGCAAAGGCGCAGCCTCACAATTTTTAAAACGGGGCATCGGCACCCAAAAAGTATGCGCATTATTATCACAACTGTTTCCTAAGGCAATCATCGCACGAGCCGACTTGGATTCCACGCGAAATAAAAAAAAGTGGCAAAGCACGATCACCGATTTTCAGGCGGGCAAGATCGATATGCTCATCGGCACCCAAACGATTACCAAAGGCTACGATTTTCCGGGCGTGACTTTAGTCGGAGTCATATGGGCTGATCTGAATTTGCATTTTCCGCAATACAATGCAACTGAAACTACACTACAACAGCTCATTCAAGTGGCAGGCAGAGCAGGCCGCCACTCCACAGAAAGCTTGGTAATTGTACAAACGATGAGTAATCATGGCGTATTTTCATATGTCGATGAGCTTAGTTATGCCAATTTTTGCGTTCAAGAACTCCGCTCTCGAAAAGAGTTTGGGTATCCACCCTACAAACATCTCGCACTTATTACCATCCAACATACACAAATTTCGACCGTTGAACGGGATGCATATGCGATGGTCACCACGTTAGTTGCTACTCGCGACCGCATGCATTATGGGGCTGAAATTCTGGGGCCCGCAAAACCGCCGGTACACAAGATTCAGCGGTTACATGTGCGAGAAATATATGTAAAGTCAGAACATATGCAAGAGATCATCACTTTGTATGCAAGGCTCAACCATGCGCACTGTGCGAGCACACTCCAATTTATACCAAGCGTTGTTTAATGGGGAGCCCCAAAAGCTTTACCCAACTCGGGAAATTCGGCGGATTCATCAATCTCCATAGCAAGGCCTTGCCGCTCTTGTCCAATATTCTGAACAAATTCATGATCAGGATCATAGATCATGTGCTGCGGCGCTATACTTTGCATCAACATATGCAAAAGTTGGATTATTATGTCAGGAGCCACCGCTTCTGTTGCTTCACCAACACGCACTATCTCAGCAAGCTCAAGGAGTGTAGGAACTGCACCTCCCGCCGAAATAGTATTCATAATACCCAACAACTGCGCTACCGCATCGAGCGGTATTTTATACAGGTAAGCAACAAGATCTTCATCAGATTTGTTATTAAATCGCATTACATGCACTGCTTTTCGCATACATGCCACCAATGTTTCATCATGTGCTGACCACACAACAGGAAAGGTTTTATCAAATTCTTGCAACACAATTCCTGTGTGTGTATCAATGATAAAATTTCCCGCTGTTTCAAAAACAATGGCATACTCTGTTGCGTGACCAATGAGTATCTTATTTGGTTGCGCTTCTCCCTCCCACAATGCTCCTTGCACTGGGCGCTTCATCATAAATTGTAGAGACTCCGGAATCAATGTTATAAAACGTATATATCCTCGATCATCAAGTAGCAGAAAATCATTATCGTTCAGATGCGTTAGCACACTCTCGCCAAAAGCTTGATATGTTTGGTGATACCCTTTTTTGGTGCGAGTGTCATACACCACAACAACGCCATGTTGCCTATTTATATCAAGCCCACACATGAAACAATATCTTGTATCGGGAGACCATGCCATCGAAAATACAGAATGCATACTAACCGCACTCCTTAAATCAATCTCTTCTGTCGTTGCAAAGTTTTTACCACTCAAAATTTTACAAATTCCTCCCGGTATTGCTATGCATATTTTAGTATCATCAGAACTCCATTGTATTCGATACGTACCAATATGACTCTTGTTAGCTGCACCTGTTAATGGCATCACGGTCCCTTTTGATATATCCCATAAACAGATACTTGCATCTTTTTTTTGTATAATAATATGATTACTATTGTTCCCAAATGCAATTTCATCAGCAATATCTGCAGCGTTCAATTGTGCAACTGTTACACCAGTTGAACTGTTTAAAATAAGTAGCTCGTCGCCAACCTCTACACATACGCGGGTACCATCGGGAGATAATAACACTGAACTAGTAGCATTAGCCGGTAAATCAAACAATTTTACCCAGGTGCCTTTATGTATACGATTTTGTTTCATATATCGTTTGCAACTATTCACCAACGATGTTTTTATGCGCATTACAGCGGTGTTATCGAGGGCCTTTTCCAAGTATCTCAATGCATCACCGGTGATGTGCCCTTTTTGTATATTCTTCACAAAATATTTGATGATATCGTCATACAATGCATCAAAACCAGCACGATCAGCCAGCTGAGCAAGCGTACATACATTCTGCACTGAAAGACCTTGCAATATCTTGACCAACGGAGCTATTTGAGGCTTTTCTCTATCCACAAAACATTGACGGAGAATATGCAATAATAGTTCGAAAGAAACCCTATTAAAATCAGTAAGTGGCAGGTCTTCTTGCTCTCCAAAAATATCCACCATTTCTTGGATTGTTCTCAAAAACGGTAACTCTTTTTTCTTTATCTTATATGAGCTATTTCCAACGATTACGGTGATTTCTTTGTTTCGTTCAGCCTCCCGCGCTTCTTCTTCTGCACGATACCGCTTAAATGCTTCTTCTGCCAAAAGTAAATCAAGTTGTTTTGACCCCAGTGTTTTCACCATTGCAATAGCAGCTATCAACATATCTGTATCTAATGTCGCCAGTAATTGCTTGATTTCATCACTCTGGTTGCCGTTGGATCGCAGATACGCGTTACCAAGATTTATTACAAATGCGAGTACATTATCCGCTCCACTGGTCACTGTATAATCGATCTTGCCCGCTTGATAAACCTGCTGCAATGTTGCAAACAATGTTAACAGTGCTTTAGTAATCGAATATTCATTCAAGCTGTTTTGCACTGACACTGTCATAAGCTCAGTATCGGGGCCTACTGGCTCACCGGTGTCAATATCCATCCCATACATGCCTGCACAGGTCAGTGCAATTAATCCTGGCACATATACTAAAAATCGTTTCGACATATACCACTCCATTTATTTTCCCTTATTCGTTTTGATCTGCCTTGGTAAACGTGGTTGTACCTGTTGAAGTAGATGTGCTCGTAGTAGTGGTAGTTGTGGGTGTGGTATTTACACCACTACTTATGGCTGGGGTTTTAAACACCGCCACGTCTGAAATATTAAAGATATCTTCTAGATCAAATACTACTGTTTGCCGCTTTATAGTACGCATCAATGCGCCCAATAATGAGGCCAATTTGATTATCCCCTGTTCATCAAGTACCTCGTCTTTTTGCAGTAAAGAAATCAATGCATCTTGGGTAGGAATTGCACCGCGAGCAGCAACAGTATCCATCATGCGTACGAGTTCTATTACAGGAAGTAACGATACACGGGCTGATAAACCTGTGATAATTGCTTTATCAGTATCACTATAACTACAAAGTAGGCGCTGAATTTGTTTGTGACCAGGATTATAATTATAAATCACTATATCATCATCTAACGTCCATGCCGCTGGGAAAGGAGCACCAACTTCTTTCAGTATGATACCGCTTTGGGCATCAATAATTAAACTGCCGTTTTCTTCCGAGATGATTATGAATTTTTTGTCATTACTTATACGCATATCCTGCAGTACGGATCCTTCTAAATCAACTGGTTCCTTTGACTCATATATATCAAATGCTAATGGCTTCCGCGAAAATTGGATACGCCTCATAATTCCTTCATTATCACACAAGAGAAAGTTGTTATTATCGACGCTCACAAACATCGATGCCCCAAAATTTTCACGCATTTTATATTTCAATTTATTTGTATAGGTATCATACAACATGATGATTCCATATGTTGCAAGTGACAACGTTCCCTGCATACAACAATATCTTGAATCGGGTGACCATGCTGCAAAAGGAAAACTATCTACTTTGAACTGCTTTGTCATATCGATAGATTGCATGTATTTGAAATCATCTCCACTGAACATTCGATAATAGCCGTTATCTATCATGATACAAAGCTTAGTATCATCGGGACTAAAAGATTCATAGTGCGAAGCCCTGGATATCATGGGAATAAAAGTTGTTATCTCATTTTTGATGAGGTTCCACACTACAATATTATTTTCTCTATTGTTTTCTCTTTTTATTAACACGTAATGAGCATTGTTGCTGAATTTTAACGCAATGCCATCAGCATTTTGTATTCTTGCAATTTCTTTACCGTCGAAACACTGAATAACAACAAGATCATCGTTAATCTGGATACACATGCGTTCACCATTGAGTGAAATAATCGCCTCGTCAGAAGAAGTTCTTGGCAAACCGATTAGTTTTGTGGCGGTTGACTGACGTATACGCTGCTGCTTCATATAATGCTTACAATAACCAATAAAATGCTCTTTTAGATATACAAGCGCAGTGTCATCAAGCAGCTCTACTAATCTTTTAAGATTATCACCCGCTATGTTGCCATTACGGATACGCTTTGCCAAGGCAGTAATGATATAGGCATACAAAGCATCGAATTCTGCGGCAGCTGAAACACGTAGTACATTATACAGCTCGTCCAGTGAAAGAGTTCGCAACATGCTCATAAGACGGGGTACATCTGGCACATCCTGATCAACAAAGCAATCTTGAATAATACGTATGAGTACATCAAAAGTATTCCAACCAAACTGATTAAATACATCCAGGGGGATTGGCTCAGTGATTGGTTTATCGGGAGAAAAAGCCTCAACTAACTCTTTTTGTGATTTTAAATAATCAAAAACCTTTTTGGGAAGATTAAAATGCCTTCCATCAACGAACACTGTTATAAGATCCTGCTGAGTTCCCCCTGTTGCACCAACATTGGTATCCATGCCGTGTGTTAAAAAAGAAACGCCGATCAGCATCATTGCCGCCAAATACAGTAAACATCGCTTAAACATGAGATGCTCCCCCATTACCAATTTACCTTTATCCTATCATCGTATCATTCAAATAGTAAATAATTTTATAGGGCTGACTTAAAAAACGGAGACAACAAGCCAACAACTGCATCATGGTGCCAAGATTGTCACGGTTTCAATTATTGCTATTTTTAGCCAATTTTTGCATGCTGCAGGTAAACTACATCATATCTATGAAAAGGATATCTCATGAAAGTAGCCCTTGGTCTTACCCCGGCTGTGTACAAAGAAGCATCTACTATTCTCAACCAACTACTTGCCGATGAATTTATCATCTATATCAAAACACTCAATTTTCACTGGAATGTAGTCGGCTCCGATTTTTATGCGTTACATATCTTTTTTCAGAAACAGTATGAAGAGCTGCTTGAGATCGCTGATGATGTGGCTGAACGAGTCCGTGTTTTTGGTGTGCACGCATATGGCAGTTGTGCCGAATTTATGGAACATGCAACGGTAAAAGAATCGAGCGGTAAAAAGCTCAGCGCTGCACAAATGTTGGAGCAACTCTGCGAAGATCATGAAACTATCATCCGCTCACTCCGCAAATCGGTCGATAATTTGGCAAAAATTGGCGATGAAGGCACCAGCAACTTTTTGACTGAACTGATGGAAAAACATGAAAAAATGGCCTGGATGCTCAGATCATTTGGCAACAAATAAAGGGAATATAACAGCACTGATCAACCTACATCCGAGCATTTCAGTTCGAATTTGCGTGTTACAACCGATACCTCATGTTGTTGATTCTCTTGTGCTGGTTGTTCTGATTCAGCAGACTGTATCATCTCCTTATAGCTGTCGATGAGATAAGAGGCATTTCGGTTTTTGAGTTCTCTTGTTATGGCCTGTATATTTGACAAAGACATACGCGCAATTGAATGTATTGGCATTTCGCGATCGTCTAGATCTTTTGTAACAAATAACAACCGAATTAAAGCCTTACTTCTGGATTTTTCCGCTAGAAGCGCTACCACCTTCCCATTATCATTCATAGAACATGCTAAATCGAATGGCGTTTCTTTATAATCATTCTTGTAATTTGGATCAGCACCCTTTTCAAGAAGAGATTTAATAATATTCACTGCTTGATAGTGTACCGCTAAAAACAAAGGGGTTTCACCTTTTCCATTCGTTTTATCAACTTCAAATTCCATTGCTAAAAGATTTGTGATGGTATCGCTAATAGCATCACGCTGATTTTTTATATATTCTTCAAAAGTCCCTGTAATTTTTCTCTGCTTGAGAAAGAATTCACGGTCGGAAATTGCAGCGGGGTACCCAGTGAACTTATCTTCAATCTGACTGACTGCATTATAATGTATAATCATCCTGTGCAACAGCGTACCACCATCCTTGTCAGGCTGGCTCAAAAGTTCTGCAAATGTTTTTGGTTGTTTTATTACAGATTCGGACTGAGCACATCCCCGCATTGTGTATACTGTAACATTATCCATGCTATATATAACTGATGCACCACATAGTAACAATGTCATTGATAAGTTTTTCACTGATATCTCCTTGCATTTTGGGAGCAACATTTTTCCATGAAAAGAGTGTGCATGAATTTATATGCACTGTCAAAACTGTACCGGAACCGATATACATTTTAGCACGTTTGCACACCAGCGGCCCTCAACTGCTTTACAACATCGGTATAACCATACTGAGTTGCAAGTAAAAGCGGGTTATCTGTATGAACATCTGCACCACTTTTTATAAGATCAGCAACGGTTTTATTGAGTTCTTGTTCAGCAATTGCAAGTTGTTGATGTAACGTATGATCGGCACCTATAGCATCTTCTTTTGCTATTTTTTTTGCATCGGAAAAACAACAAGCAATCCAGCAGAGTAGTGATTTTTTTTGGTATTTTTTCATATTCTCATGTGTTTTAAGCGCCGTGTTGATGCTTTCGATACGTTCATGCCCATTGCGTATGGCACACAACAATGGTGATATATTGCCATCAATAATCTTTTGCTGTGCAGCCCAAAGATCAGATGCATTTACCTGAGATTGATACTTATCTATTTCTGAAAATGTCGGCCAATTATCATCACTCGCGTGAATGCGCATTATAGAGACCAGAAAAACATATGCAACACCACACTTTAATATCATCATGCTCATTCTTATTGTTATTATAGAACAATTATATTATCTTATATTGAAAATTTTTGCTATGGATTACCATGCATTACACACAACAATACACAGCTATCTTATGTTTCACCATCACTTTTGTATCATGTATACAATCGGCTGAAAATAACCACATTAAAGATAAATATTTAAGTGGTGCCAATATTGCGCGAGTAGCTGATTTTGAGGATGCATTTATCACGGGCGATGCCACAAGGGTGCAACAAATGATTGCAAACAAAAAAATACGTATCGCAGACATGGGACATATATTTATTGATAACCATCTTTTCAACATAAACAAAAAGACAAGTCCCTGCATTAGAGCTATTGTTGAACATGACCCCTATGCGGTTTGGAAAGCATATTGTGAAGCGTGTAAAGATGCTTCAAAAAAATCTGACGATCATTTTGCGTCTGTATCGAATCGAGGCCACCTGTCTCTTGATTTTATCAAATGCTGTTTAGACAATGGTTTTATTATTCCACACAAAAGATATGAAGGATCTACCGTTATCAATGGCTCATTTAAATCTGATTATGTACCAATCTTGCATTACTTGGTAGCAGCAACACCAGAAAGAGAAAATATAGGAAAGGTAGATACTTTAATCAAACAGTTATTACAAGCAGGTGCAAATCCATATTACACAGTAGCTTGTCCCATTCTTATACAAAAAGAGACAGAGAAAAGGACACCCATAGATGTTTTTACACTTATCAGAACCAAACAAGAGGGAGATCGGCAAATAATGCTTATGAATTTATGCGTGCAATACGTCGAAAATTCAGGAAATACGATGGATCAATTTTATCCAAATACACGCTTTTACAAAAGAGCACAACGGAAACGATGAGAGGTCAACCCACAGCAAATTGTTAATATGTGACTGATATTCTAAGGAGGAGTTTTTCAGGATTTTTGAAAGTAGCCTTTAATTTTTCTACGCTTTTTAATCTATAGGTCGCACCATCAATAGTCCCGATCATGGTACCTGTTTGTAGAACATAACCAACAGGAGGTTCTGGCACAATGAATAACCCCGTATCTGTTGTTATCTCAATTTGTTCATGATAACCCTGCTTGTATGCCTCCGTAAAACATGCAATGTCATAATAATGGCGATTTGATCTCAGAGTATAACCAGCAGCTGTCGGCTGCAATTCAAGAATATCCTCGATGAGATTAATTAGTGCAACCGGCTCAATCACTTCTGGTATTGCCCCGAAGTCTGCCTCCATAACAGAATAATTAGCAGCCTTTTTCTGCTTAACGACATTAGTTGATCCATTTTTTGATTTTTTGCCCGCATCTAAAGAAGCTGGTACTAAACCCATGGCTGAAATGAATAAAGCCAACATAACCGTATTTTTCATGGAACCTCCATACATCATAAAACATATATCTATCACTGATAGTATATAAAAGCACGAATTTGTCAACATGAGCAATGAAAGTTCAGTCTTTTTTGATTTGACAAATAGAAAACGCAAATGGTATACTACAGATACTCTTCTTTTCTTTCAATTCTTTGAAAACAGTTTTTGGGGGCGTAACGGTTTCGACGGGTTAGCGCTCGCGATGGGTGCATGCCAAGTGAAGCTTGTCGACTTGTAAAAACGCAGGCAATAAACAATAAATGACAACACTTGTGATGTTGCACCTCAATTCGGCTTTGCCTAATTGAGGCTTGTCTACGGTGCATGCCTATATGTATTGTAGACTCGTATAAACCAAAATAGGACTCGCACGTACGATTCAGCTGCTTTGCAACACGTAAGCGAGTATCACTAAGCAGTCGTGTGCATTATACCGGGTCTTTGCGGTGATGCATGCAGTATAAATAAAGACTATGCATGGAGTACCTGGCGCCATCGTTAATGCGGACATGGGTTCGACTCCCATCGCCTCCACCAGTCTTCGCTGCTACGCAGCTTCATCTGGCTTCGCCATTTTTTTAAATGAACTATAGCAAGATTGATATTTGATAACTGAAGCGAAGACTGCCCGGCGAAGCGATTAAAACGAAGAAAACGAGCTTATACGAAGAAAGCGAAGCCTGGGCTCAATTTACGCATGGTCGAACTAATTATGCATCATAAGCCCTATGAGATCACGTGCTCCAACAAAGGTAATAGTAAGCTCTTTAAATCTCTTTTTAATCGGTCGCTCAATATTGTAAGAGACAACATAATTGTTACCATCAGGATAGAGAGCACGAAATGCTTCAAAATTTTTACCGACGGATGACGTCACTGAATCATCAATAGTACTATTAAACTTGCATTCGATAGCGTCAAGCGCATTTTTTGTACGGTTATATACCACAAAATCCATTTCATGATCACGCTTGTCACGCCAGTAATTGATAGAACGTGTCTGCAAATGGGCATGAAGTTCATTGAGCACGCAATGCTCCCACATAAAACCAAGGTCTTCCGCGCGCAGTTCAGTATGTCCTCTCGCATATGCAACAAAACCGGTATCAAACCCATAGACTTTAGGTGCCATTACAATTTCAGTCGATTTATGCGTTGAATAGGGCCGTATAATGTGGACAACAAAGGTCTCTTCCAACACATGGAGATAGTTCATGATCGTCTGCCGACTGACTTCGCACGAAATTGCGTATCTATTTGCCTCAAAAATGCCCCCACTGTTAACCAGCAGCAATTCGGCACATTTTTGAAATGAACTGCGCTTGGTAATACTAAAAAGTTCCTGAATATCTTTGGCCCAGTATGCATCGATCCATTCACGAAAATCAGCCTCAGGAAGCTGTTGAGATTCAAAAAATGAGGGCAACCCGCCAAATAAAAAACGATGCCGAATATCGGCAAACCCGAAGCGTGCAAACTCATCAAGCAGCAAGGGCGTGAGCCATATTTCACGCTTACGGCCCGTCAATGTATCTCTGAATTTGCTGCTTGCGCCAAGCGTTGAAGATCCAGTTGCTATAACTTTAACATCACGATAATGGTCAGCCGCTATTTTGAGCATTTCTGAAGGGTTCTCCAGGCGATGAATCTCATCAAGCGCTATGCTCTTGCCCCGCTGGCTTTCTAAAAAAGCCTCAGGATCAGCCAACAACTGCCGCACTCGAGGCAGTTCACAGTCAAAATAATCGATATCAGGAATAGTCAAACAAAGGCTTGTTTTGCCCGCACGCCTGACCCCCATGAGCCAGATGATGCTCTTTTCTTGCCAGGCATCTAGCAAAAGTTGTTTCCAATAAGGACGCTCTATAATCATTGGTCATCCAAAATATGTACTAAATGCAAACTCAATGTAGCATTTGGAGCGTATAAATGTAAAGTCCACTTTACATTTGGTACAAAAATCAGAGAAACACAAGTATTCGAGCAAGCACTATACCGATCACCGTCACCACTGCGGCAAGCAGCACAATCTGAGGTTCAGAATAGCCGTTTAGTTCAAGATGATGATGGAGTGGAGCCATTTTAAAAATACGGGTTTTATAGAGCTTAAACCAGGCTACCTGGAGCATTACCGAAAGGGTTTCGAGCACTGGCACGATGGCAATAAATGGTAATAAAAGCGTGATATTCAGCTGCACTGCATATAAACCAAGCAAAGCCCCGAAGGCGAGTGCACCCGCATCCCCCATAAAAAGACGCGCCGGATGCCAATTAAAGCATAAAAACCCTGCAAAACACCCCGCCGCTATCCATGCACCTGGCAACACCGTATTAATAGAAAAAAGGCCAAAATGTACCAGTGATATAAGCCCAATAGGCAAGAAAGTAAGCAAAAATACCATCCCCGCGAGCCCATCAAGCCCATCGGTCAGGTTAAAAGCATTACTTGCCGAAACAACCACCAGGACGCCCCAGAAAACCATCAAAGACCCGAGAGGGAGATTCCAGTGCAATACTGGCACCCAAAGCGACTGAGCGGTCATCCCTGCATGCCAATACCAAGTTCCTACCGCCAACAGTGCACACGTTATTTGGGCTATAAATTTGGTCCATGGCTTAATCCCACCCCGGCGGTTTATCTTGGACCAGTCGTCATAAGCACCCAAAAGACCCATACCAATCAGGATAATACATGATGGAAGCATAGAAAGGACAAAATTAAGGCCTGGAAACGCTCCCGTCCGTAGCATGAACTCCCCAATAAGCCCTCCCCATATCAAAAACCACACGGCAATTAGAACGATACCCCCCATAGTTGGAATCCCTTGTTTGGTCACCTGATGGCGTTCGGGGGTCCACTCACGAGTTTTTCCCGCAAAAGAATGGCCTAGAAAACGTATAAACAGCCAGCAACAAAAAGCCGATACAATCGCTGTTATAAAGAAGGGAAATGCAAAAATGAGCCATGATGCGAAAAATATAAAAAGAGAGGCTAAAATAAGGAAAATGTCTGACAATTTTGTTCCTCAAATTATAAAAAATAACCCCTTTAGTATACCCATTACACGCCCTTTGGCCATTTTCAATGCATCCCACGATCAGATCGACCCATCAATACATCCATTGACACTTTGTCAAAAATATGAGATAGTATAAGTGTATACGTAATAACTACGTTGGCTATCTCGATTAAACGCATAGTGAAAGGAAACGCCATGTCAGGAAATCGTACTATATTGAAATTAGGGTTAGTAATGGGAGCAGCATTCGCCGGAGGCATACCCATACAGACATGTGCACCTGTCGTTCAGAAAGAACATGTTGAACAATTTACCAAAGCTTTCACCAACTTTGCTCAGTGGTTGCATACACTACTTAAAAAAGCAAAAGCGGCTGATTTCCCCCAGTTTGTGAGCCAACTGAAATTCGGTACCCTTCAAAAGCTTGAAAATCTCAAGAATGTTATACCCGATGTACCACCCGCTAATGCAAAACTTAAAATCGTGGTCGAAGAGGCTTATGCGATGGTAGATAATATTTATAAAAAGCTTTCAACTGCAAAATCTATCATGCAGCTCAGAGCCTCTGCCACAACTGATTGCTCGTTACAAACCATACTTGACAAATCCAAGGCTGACCTTGATGAGCTTATCAAGTATGCCGACACCAATCCCGGGGCATATGCACCAGAAGCAGTGGCACACTTGAAAGAATTCCGTAAAAAGGAATTCCAAAAGATCTACAATGATCTCCATGCAACAACGTTGGGTCATTTAATCGCCGCGCTGACTAAATATCTCCCAATGTTATAAATAGGATTTGCTCAGGCAGATAAAGGGTTTTATACTTATAGTATTGATACTATTTGTGAGTTTTTACTAAAACCCCATGTTGAGCAACAACCCTGAATCATCAATACATGCAGATGTAGTAATTGTTGGTGGCGGTCACGCCGGTGTTGAAGCTGCACATGCAGCCGCAACAATGGGTACCGCCACCATTCTTGTTTCCCTATCCAAAACTAAAATTGGTTCCATGCCCTGCAACCCTGCCATCGGTGGGGTCGGCAAAGGGCATATCGTGTTTGAAATCAGTGCCCTCGGCGGACTCATGCCTTGCCTCGCAACGCAAACTTATCTACAGGCCCGCATGCTCAACACCCGTAAGGGGCCCGCAGTACAGGGATTACGGCTTCAGATTGATAAACATGCCTATAGCCGCGCTGCAGTCAAAACACTTGAAAACACACCAAACCTACAAATCATCGAAGCAGCAGTCGAAGATATACAGCTGACACTAGAAGGTACCGTGTGCGGTGTTGTGCTGAGCACGGGTGTCATCATCAAAACTTCAGCGGTCGTTGTGACCACCGGAACGTTTATGAACGGGCGTATCCATATCGGAGCACTCAACTATGCAGGCGGCCGACGTGATGAACAATCGATCAGCGGTATTTCAGCATTTCTGAAAAAAAATAACCTACGGATGGGTCGTCTTAAAACGGGTACTCCACCACGCTTGCTACGGAGCTCGCTCGATTTTTCTAACATGACCTACCAAGAACCCGATCAGTTAACTTCGTTATTCGAATTTTATCCGCATACTGTCATCAATAAACGTGCTTGTTATATTACCCACACGAACGAAAAGACGCATGACATTATACGTGAGAATTTAGATAAATCTGCCATGTATAGCGGTGCCATTACTGGCGTTGGCCCGCGCTACTGCCCTTCTATAGAAGATAAAATTGGTAGATTTAAAGATAAAAATTCGCATCATGTGTTTGTTGAACCAGAGGATGCCACGGACGAAGAAATCTATCCAAACGGCATTTCCACCTCATTACCTGTTGACGTACAGCTTGCCTATGTGCGTACTATTCCAGGCTTTGAAAACGCTATCATCGCAAAGCCAGGCTACGCCGTTGAGTATGATTTTGTGTTGCCAAACCAGTTGCATCACACGCTTGAACTAAAGCAAATTCCTGGCCTCTATCTTGCAGGCCAGATCAATGGAACCACCGGGTATGAAGAAGCAGCAGGTCAGGGTATTATCGCCGGCATCAATGCGGCATGTCGGGCGCTTGGCCTTGAGCCTTTTGTGCTCAGCCGTACCGAAAGTTATATCGGTATTATGATCGATGATCTAGTCACCATGGGCGTTGATGAACCCTACCGCATGTTTACGTCACGCGCAGAGCGACGTTTATTACTCCGACAAGACAATGTATTTGAACGACTTTTACCAAAAGCATATGCTCTTGGGCTCATTCCAGAACAATTATATGCTGATTTTTGTGCAGAAAGCGCAGAAATTAAGCATACTCTGGAACAGATCAATACCACCAAAAAACTTAAACAAACAATCTTGAAGGCATTATCTGCAGATGAAGTATGCGGCGTCACCGTGCTCCGCGAACATCTATCCGACACATCACTCAATGATCGCGCATTGCGAACCATTCATGCGGAACTGTTATACGAACCCTATTTAGAACGTGAACATAAAGAAGCAGAGCGCACGGCACAATACCAAACACTCCGCATTCCTGCTGATTTTGTGTACACCGATATGCCGGGCCTTTCGCGCGAGTTACAACATAAATTAACAAAGATAAAACCAACCACCATTGCCGCTGCTTCATTAATTCCTGGTATGACACCGGCAGCAATTTCATTATTAATTTTTAAAATAAAAAACAAGACATGATTATAGGATAATAGTAATGGCGCTCAATAAAAATAGTATCGGTGGCATTGCATTACTCGTCAGCATTATAGCAATCGGTATGTGGGCCTATTTTTTGTGGGAAATTCCACAAAAACACACTGATAGCTGTGAAAAAATTATATCACCGACAACAGAAACTTCTGTGCAACCAATCGCTGGACTTCCTATACAGACATCTGAACCCGCTGTACTAACTCTCATAAATCCAACAATAGAAACTCAACCACACATAACAAACCAGCCTGGTCAAGAACCACCAAAAAAGGTAAAACTTAAACCACGGCGCCGATATTTTCGCAAACATAAAAAGACTGTAGCTGAGCGAGAACAGACTGCTGAACTAGTTGTATTGGAGACCACGCAGCCCGTTGTATCAACAGTGATGCAACCCGTACTTCAAGAAGCATCAAAATTAGCCGACCAATTGCCCGTTGAAACATCTATCATTACCAATACACTCACCATTATCAATGACATTCCACTCGAAAGCCTGGCAGTCAAACACTGGAGCGGCACCTATACACCGACAAAACTCGTGATAACTATAAACGACACACCGTTTACCATCATCGGCGAAAACCCCACCGCACGTGGCACCCGCAAAGATGTTGCGCGCACTGGCGAGCAACTGACCGTTACATATATGTATGAATTTATGAATGGCATGCGCACAGGTGCGGACACAGTGAGATATACAGTGCAGGGCACTGCTGCACCACTGACTATGCGCTTTTCATGGGGTACCCCATGGCATGTAGAATTTGACCATGCGCAACCGATAAAAACTGGAGCTGAAGCAACACCATAATTTGCAACACGCCCCCCTTTTTAAATGCTCAATTAATCAATCTTATTCTGTTACAATACGCGATGTATCGAATCATTTGGATCTTCTGGTTCTTTAAACCCAACACTTTTTAACACGTGTTCATTAACTCCATATTTGCGCAATTTTTCACCCATAATTTTTTTTGAAATTGTTTGTCCTGTGATTGGCTTTTTATTTTCCTGAAAATAGTTGACCAACGCCATACCTGCCCGTGCTAAATCATCATTAACATTGTAAAATGCTTGCAGTGCATATTTATTTTCTTTGTCTTGTTGGCATGGTTTAATATCAATTTTTCCAGGTTCGGGAATTATGTTCGAAGGCGGCTTTGTTTTTTCAAAACAGAAAGAATTAATCCATTGTCTCGCATGAGCTCTGGCATGTGCATCCTTTAATGATTCATTTTCACGCACCACGGTTTTATAGAATGCATCAACTGCTAATGCAAAATCATGTATCAAAAACCTAAAATCGTCTATATTATTCGCATATGTAGAGGAACTAGAAAAATCATATCGTAATCCTACGCGCTGCATTGCAGTGATATGCTGCCCTTTTTGTTCTGCTCCGTAGTCCAACCTTCGTTCCCTGCTTGTTGTGGTTTCTGAAGAATTTTCTGCTGACTTGCTCAGTTGGAATGGCAGGATACTTTTTTTGCATATCGCTTTTTCACCATACCAAGCCCAATAGAATGGGTATAGGAGCCACCAACAGCGTGGTCGTTCTACTAATTCCAAATCAGGATGAGATATCTTGCCTGGTACCAAAATTTTTTGTGCAAGCTCTGCACTGCGTTTATTTTTTGCCGCCAGCAGCGATTGTTTCATGAGCCATTGATTTACTTGCACCACTTGTTCTGAATTTTCATCATATGTTTCAATTATTTGCCACTCACCTGACTCTTTTTTAATTTCACGCTGATATTGCCTTAATAGGTCCTTTTCTTTAATGAAGTTAATACATTCATTATCATCCGAGAATACCCGATACCATTGGTCATTCGGCTCATTTTCAAATTCTTTTGAGTAAAAAAAATCAGCATAATCATATTCATTCAAATTTGTAGCTGTACATTTCCATTGACTAGGTGGCTGTAAAACAGTAACCAGTTCAAACTGAGGTGATTTATGCACGACAACTTTTTTGTTTTGCACATACTGATCGCATGTGAGTTTTAACTTATTCCATTCTTCAAAAACAGGATCTGGTTTTGAAGCAATTTCGTATGCATCACCCCAAATCTCTCTTTTACCAATTTCATGAACCACATCAATAGTGATTTGTGGCTCATTATCAATATGAAATTTTTGATTCAGTGCTAGAGGATGTAAGTACCTCAAAAATTCATTCGTGATGATACCCTTTTTTCTCAGCTCAAGTAAAGCCGTATGAACCGCATCAGCTTGTTGAGCATTATCGAGATTTCTATGTTGTGCCGCTCCTGTGTAAGAAGCGAGCAAATAGGGCAAAATCTTCAATAGCTGTTCATTATTATAAATAGGCTCTGCCAATGTGTATAACGCACAAGAAGCCAACATCGTAAGTACTATTTTTGAGGATATCATGACAAATGATCCATCTTTTTTTGCACTAATCAACACGACCAATGCGGAGCGTCACTAGGTTATCAGAACTCATTAATGTTGCAACTGTTTTTTTGACTGCTGCCGCAGTTATCGGTTCAAGCTGTTGCATCCGATCATCAAAATAGCGTTCTGGTAGATTAAAGCGATCTAAAAACAGGAACGTATGCGCAATGCCGGTATTTGATGCAAAATAATCGATAATCGAATTGACTACCGCTAATTTTGCTTCTTCACATTCCGCATCAGTCAGCGAATCATGTGCATGGGTGATGGTTTCTTTAATCACTTCTTCTGCTTCGGCAAGGCGATCTTTTGAAACAATCGTTTTGACCATCATCATGCCAGGCTGTTCATCGACACCGGCAATCAATGACCCTGAAATGGTATAAAAAAGGCCCGATGCTTCGCGCAGTTCAAATAAGCGGGAGCTCATGGAACCAAGCACACCACCACCAAATATTTGTGTGTAAATAAGATACGGGTCAAATAGTTTATCGAGACGCTTGATGGATTTTTTTGCAAAAACAAGCACAATTTGATCGCGGTTGATCGGATAATCGATGATCATCGGTTCAGTGTCCGGTACTGGTGGAAACTCAAATTTCGCAACGTTGGGTCCCTGCCATGCACCGAGTTTTTCTGCCACTAATTTTGGGACATCAAAACTGCCAATATCACCAACAATCGCAAGGCGCGCACCATCAGGGCTCATATATTGTGCGTAATATTTTTTCAGATCATCAACGGTAAATTTGTTCACCGTTTCGAGCGTGCCGATACTGTTTTTTGCATACGGATGATTTTTATAAATCGCTTCGCGCAGCAATTGGCCAGAAAAGGCTTTTGGGTTGTCCCAAAAGTTATTAATTTGTGCGATCATTTGCGCGCGCACTTTTTCGAGCGCTTTCGCTTCAAATGCAGCACAGGTCAGCACTTCGTACAACATATCCAGTGCAAATGGTAGATCTTCTTTGAGCGCAGTAATTTCTATGCTGCCCGGCCCTGTTGTAAATGACATACCGCGCGATTCGATTATAGTTGCAAACTCGGTCGCGCTGTGCTTGGTGGTGCCCTCTGTTAACATCCCCGCAACACAAGTGCTCAGCCCCTGCTGTGCATCAGAATCGTAATAATCTTTTACCCTCAGCGAGAGAACAAGGGTCACTTGCGGTGTATTTGCATTAACATGCCACAGCAGTTTTAAACCATCATCAAAATTGTTAACATGCGCCTTCGGGAACGGAAACGGTTCTGGCATGCGTACTTCGACGGTATCTGCATAGCGGGCAGGTTCTACTTGCGTTTCACGCGTGTAGTGGGTCAAAATCGCTTCATCTTCTTCATCTGATTCTGTTTGTATCATGCGCCACACATCTTGATCACCCGCTGCGAGTGGCATGACCGCTCCCTTATGCACCAAACTTGGGCGCAAATAGGTTTCAACAAGTGCTTTCACCTGTTGTGCAAGCAATGTCGGTGTGATATCAAGACTCGTGAACACATATTCCGGGTCGCCTGTTGCCACGTAATAATGGCCGATGAGATTCGCCTGTTCTTCTATATCTTCAAGAGTGCCGTAGAGATCCATGCGCATTTTGTTGAGTGCCCGCTCACATTCAGCGATGGAAACTCCATCGCGCACAATTGCTGCAAGCTCTTCGTGAATAATCGTTTCTATGCGTGGAATATCAGTAATATTTTTTGGTTCGAAGGCCACCACAAAAATACCGTGCTCAAATAAGTTTATGCTGTCCACGGCAAGACTTGTCACTAACTGCAAATCATGAACCAGTTTTTGATATAATCGCGAACTGCGCCCTTTGCCCATGATCAGTTCAAGCCCAAGTATTATGTGATCGAGCCGATCAGAAGTTCCCGGTACCTCCCACGCAAGGAGCGCGTATGGTTGTTTTATATCACGATGCAGCGTTACCGTTTTAGTTACTAAATCTTTATTGTGATAAAATGTTGCTTTAGTGTATTCGGGGTTCGATGGAATTGAGCCGAAATATTCTTCAGCGCGTGCAACCACATCGCATGGATCAACATCACCAACTACCACCGATGTGGCATTGTTCGGCAGATAATGTTTTTTGTAAAATGCACGCAACAACTCGGCATCTGCGTACCATAAATCTTGTTTAAAGCCGATCGTTTCATAATGATACGGATGATCGTCAAATATCGATGAAATCAACGATTTGAATAGTGAACGCGGATAGTTATCGCGCCCCATTTTAAGCTCCTGAATAACCGCTTTCATCTCAGAAGCGAGCATGTCATTATCAAAACGCACATGTTGCATGCAATCGGCCATGACTGGCAGCACTTCGCGCCAATTTTGGGTCGGCATATTAAACAAATAACCAGTAAAGTCATACCAAGTAAACGCATTGCACGACCCTGATAACTTATGCACGAGCACGTTAATATCAGATTCTGAAAGTAACTTTTCAGTGCCTTTAAAGATCATGTGTTCTATGAGATGTGCTATGCCGTGTTCACCATCACGCTCGTCTTTGGAGCCGACCTGATACCACAATTGGAGAGAAACTTTTGGAATTTCATGCACTGGCCGCACCAAAATGGTCATGCCATTGCTGAGCGTCGCTTTATAAACATGGGTGAGTTTTGTTATGTGTACCATTTCTGTATCTGTTTGTTTTTTACGCATGCGTTTAGGGTTTTTAGCGTAACCAAATTGTGTGGAAAATAAAAGGATCATAACTGCACATACCACTCGCATCTTCATACTCTTCTCTCTCTTTTTTTGTTATTTACACAGACGACATATTACTTTAAAATCTCTATATGTCACATATGCAAAAATATTTTTCACCCGTACTTGCTATTATCGGTATCATTACCGGCATACTCACCTATCATAGTACAATCGCAGGAACACTGCCAGTGCTCATCGGCATTGGGTTGTTGATTGTTGTACCAACGATTATCACCTCCGCACAACACATGCACTTTACGCTGGTTGCTTATCTTTTTTCTCTCATCGGTTATGGTGCTGCATGGTATGAAACATCGCCGCATGAACTTTTTTGCACGCACTATGCAACACCACAAATAATTACTGGCACCGTTGTCGATTACATGCACTGTGCACACATGAATTATCCTCATCGCATCACCATTGCGCTGGAGGGAGCATTTGCAGATCAGGTTATGTATGTATATACCAACAAAATTTCGTCACCTGATGACATATTGAACAATTTTCTGATCACCAGGCCATTGACCCTCAAAAAACCAACTTCCTCTTTTGGATACTATTTAATCAAAGAAGGCATCATTGGTACTGCCTTTGTACCGCACATAAAACTTACGTACCATAAAACACCCACCATCACCTGGAACGCATGGTTACACGCTACACGCGCAGCCATTTTTACCCGCATTCAACAGGCCCTTTCGCCCGAACATTTTGCACTTTACAGCACCCTCTTTTTAGGCAACAAGAGTTATGACAAGGCTGAAACAGACCCTATTCATACCCACTTTCGCACCTGGGGCATCTCACATATTTTTGCCCGATCAGGCATTCATATCGCAATCATCATCAATCTGCTCCTGTATGCACTCACTTTTTTGCCGGTGCCATATACGTTTAAAATCAGCTTTGCGGCATGCATCTGCACAATATATGCGTGCTGCAGCTGGTCGACCATATCATTTGCCCGTGCACTTTGCATGTTTTTACTGGCTAGTTATTGCATTGTACTGCGGCGACAGGTAAGCGGGCTCTATCTGCTCGCACTCACCACACTCTGGGTGCTTCTTTGGCACCCACTCAATCTCTTTTTTCTCGACTTTCAGTTGAGCTTTGCACTCACCGGAGCACTCATATGGGTCTCTGGCCAGTGCAATCGTACGCGCCAAAAAGCGTAGACCAGCGCACCTGTTCCCCCTTCATTCCCGACTCATTGAGCTTTCAAAACCAGTTGGGGTAGGATGCAAAAGACTACCATATTGCAAAAAAGGGGGCACGATATGAATCTGTACACAATGTTCGGCATTATAAGCACGCTTGGCATAATATTGAGTATCACTTCCCCCATACGCGCATTACAGTTATTTGACACAGAACTTATCGATATCACTGAACAAACACACAACAAAGCAACACATCGATTTGGGTATGCACAAAAATTAGTGATGATATACATGGCAGCCGATAATGATTTGCGTAGTTTTGCCATTCGTAATATTCGCCAGCTTATGAATGCGGGATCCAATGAACCCTACATGCATATCATCGTACATCTCGATATTCGTGACGCACAAGGCTCCAAAATAACCCGCCATTATTACATTTTAGAAGATGATTATATTGTGCTTAATGAAAATGACCCTACAACCCAGCAGATGGATTCTGGTGATCCGAACACGCTCATATCATTCGTTAAATTTTGCATCGACTCCTTTGATGCACAAGAATATATCCTCATTTTTTGGGATCATGGCACTGGTTATCTTGATCCTGCGCAGCACAACCGCATGAACACTACTGAACTCTTCTCATTTAATCCAGCTACCCACAAATTAGAACTTGATCGTTCAGAATTTAATTCATATAGCTGGCCCGAAGATCAGCGTGGTGTATGCTGGGATCAATCGACCCGTAATTATTTGACTGCACAAAAAGTTGATTATGCCCTCAATGCCTGCGTCAATTATCTTGGCAGACCATTCGATATAATCGCGTTTGATGCATGTCTTATGGGTATGATTGAGATCGCCGACCTCATAAGTCCTTATGCCAAGATTTCGCTTGCATCCGAAGAAGCAATTCTCGGCACCGGATTTGATTATGCAAACACTTTTAAACCAATCAGGGAAGAAGAGATCTCTGTGCCGTATTTCGCCCAACACGTTGTCAATGTATTTGATGAAACCTACAATCGCATCACGCAAGATTATGAACTTTCTGCTCTCGATCTCAGCATGATTGCACCCATTACCGCAAATATAGATGAGATCGCAACACTGCTCAAAGGGCTGCTCACGAGCCAAAAACGGGAAACAGTAAAACGCGCTCTGAAAGTAGCTCGGAGCAATACGGTGCATTTTAATGAGCCTGGATATCTCGATTTATATGACCTGTACAAAAATATTTTGGCACAAACTCATAATTTTAAAACACATTACCATAGCAACAGAAAAGATTCGCTTGAAGTAAAACTCAGAGAAGGCATGGATCTTATTGAACAGTGCATCATTGCTCATTGTGCCGGTTCAAAACTCAACCAAAGCCGTGGTCTTTCTATCTATTTTCCCGAACGTATGCATAGTTCATATCCGCTCTCCCATTTTGCCCGCACTCATTCCTGGTATGAATTTTTACATACGTATTTAAATACACCATAAGAGCATAAAAATTGTGGAAGATACAGCATGGGTTACACTAACACAAAAATATATCATTCTTTCACAAGGACATCACGTGCACAACGCGCATACCGATAAAGAATCAGCCCTCAAAGCACTCTACGCGCCATACACCGCATGCCGCGCTTGCCCACTCGGATCGCTCGGCAGAACCAAAGTAGTGTTTGGCAGTGGCAATGCAAACGCCGCCATTATGCTCATTGGAGAAGGACCCGGAGAACAAGAAGATAAGCAAGGGTTACCCTTTGTTGGCAAATCGGGCAACCTCCTTACTCGCACACTTGAAGCGGTCGGCATCAATCGACAGGAGGTATATATTTCAAATATAGTAAAATGCAGGCCACCTCATAACAGAACTCCGTTACCTAATGAAATGAAAACTTGCAAAGATATTCTTTTGACCAAACAAATTGAAATAATAAAGCCACGCATTTTATGCACACTCGGAGCCGCGGCACTTCAAGGATTATTAGAGCATCCGGTACGCATAACAGCCGAACGGGGCATCGCAATCAGTTACAAAGGCATACCGCTCATGCCAACTCTACACCCCGCATACATTCTCAGGAATCCCACAAAGCTTAATGATCTTATCAATGATCTTTTGACCGTAAAAAAAATAGCCGAACAGTAAATAGAAGCTTTGTGGGAAAAAAGTTTTCAACCAGTGGTTGAAAAAGTGGTTGAAAAGTGGTTGAAAACTCAAACCTACTGTAGATTGAGCCCCTCCAAAGTATCGATCGCATCAAGCGATTGAATCTGTCCATAGTCAATAGATCGACAGGGTCAACTTATTGCTACACCCCCAAAAAGTTTTCAACCACTTTTCAACCACTTTTTCAACCACTTTTTTGATACACGTATAATGCGACACAATCGGTATATTATTACGTCAGACGGTCGAGTTTTCAACCACTTTTACCTTCGCCTATTATTATCTTATATATAAAATATATATAAAAAAGAATAATAGGCATGGGCCATGCCGAGCACGAACTACTTGTGTGTCTCCTGGTTTTGTACTACTCTTATACTACCCACGAAAATTATGAGGAACCTGTGAAACTGGTAGATGTTATAGAAGAATTAGTTGGTGAACGCGGATTATCACGAGAAACGCTTGGATCTATCGTTGCAAATGGTCTTTTGGCGGCATATGAGAAAAAGTATCCCGGTCTCATGCTCCGTACTGAAATAGACAAGGGCAGTGGTGAGCTGGTCGTTGAGGTTGAAAAAGAAGTAGTAAGTACTGTCGACGACGAAGATCTTGAAATTAGCCTAAAAAAAGCACGTTTTGTGCAAAAAGATGTGCAGGTTGGCGATAGAATTTGGGTTCCTTTTGAAGGGCCTATCGGGCGTATTGAAGTACTCCATGCGCGTCAGATCATTGCACAACAAATTCGTAAAATAGAAGCACAAGCGGTCTATAATGAGTATAAAGATCGCATCGGTGAGGTTATACATGGTGTTGTACACAAGTGTGAGCAAGCCGGTACAGTTATAAAAGTTGATGAGCAGCTCGCGTTCTTACCCAAATCGCTTATGTCTCCACTCGATAAATGTGTCGTTGGGTTTACAATCCGTGCTCTGTTAAAAGAGGTCCTCGAGGAGCCGCGTGGCGATAATCAGCTTATCCTCGACAGGGGGTCTGCCAATTTTGTAAAGCAGTTGTTTGAGCTGGAGATACCGGAGATCTTTGAGCGACTTGTTGAAATTAAAAAAATAGCGAGAGCCCCTGGTTACAAGACCAAGGTTTTAGTAAGTTCAAATGAAAAAAATATAGATCCAGTCGGTACTTGTGTGGGTGTTGGCGGTAGTCGCATAAAACCAATTTTAAAAGAACTCAATGGGGAAAAAATCGATATTTTACCATGGTCAGACTCTATCGAATCGCTTATTAAAAATGCGTTAAAACCTGCCATTGTCGATCGTATAGAATTTAAAGAGGGCAATGTTGCGGTGGTGTATCTTGAACCCGATCAGCGATCGCTTGCAATCGGGCGTATGGGACAAAATATCAGTCTGGCATCTCAGTTGGTTGGTTTAGATCTGCAGCTCGTGAATAATGAGCAGGGGGCGCGCACCATTGGACTTGATGGTGACGACATCACAATATAAGGCGGGTACATGCGTGTCTATGAATTAGCAAAAAAGTGGGGAATCGCAAGTAAAGAATTGATCGATGCTCTCGCTCATGAGAAGATAAAGGTGCATAGTCATATGGCCATTCTGACTGATGAAGAAGCAGCAATTATAGAGCGCGTCTTACACAAGAAATCCACCGATGATGGTGCGCCAAAAGCAAAACTGAATAAGAAAGACAAGAGTGCGGTACAGCATGATGTTGCAGATAGTGGTGTGGCAGTTGCACAGGAACCAGAACGAGCTCCCAAACGAGAAATTCTAGAGCCTTCTCCGCGTGAATTGTCTGAAAAAATAAAATCGGTTTCCATTGGCGATTATGCTAAGCATGCTCCTACTTCAGTTGCTACAGAGCAGAAAAAAAATATAGAGATTATTGCTGAGTCGATGCTCGTCGGTGAATTTGCAGAAAAAATAGGAGTTCCCGCATCTGACGTTATTCTCACATTGCTGCGCAGTGGTGTGATGTCTGCCAAAAATCAGCGTATAGATAAAAATACGGTGATACGTCTTGCGGAGCATTACGGTGCGCGTCATGTTGATCGGGCGCCAAATGTGCAGTCAGTGATTCATACAGGTGATGCATATGTTGCGCGTGAGCATGCGCTCAAAACGCGGCTGCCGGTAGTGGTAGTACTTGGCCATGTCGATCATGGAAAAACCTCACTGCTTGATTATATCCGGAGAACGCGGGTAGCGGAAAAAGAAAGGGGCGGCATCACGCAGCACATTGGTGCATACGAAGCGGTGACTCCGCATGGTAATGTTATTTTCATCGATACACCAGGCCACGAAGCATTTTCAAAAATACGGCAACGAGGTTCACGGGTAGCAGATATCGCAATTTTAGTAATCGCTGCCGATGATGGTATCATGCCACAAACGGTTGAAGCGATAAAACATATCAAAAACGCAAAAATTCCCGTAGTTGTTGCCGTTAACAAAATTGACAAGGTTGATCCTTCCCGAATTGACGTTATCAAACGACAATTAGCACAGCATGATTTATTGCCAGAAGACTGGGGGGGCGAAGTGGTCGTGGTACCAATATCTGCAAAGACTGGCACGGGGGTTGATACGCTGCTTGAAATGGTGGTGTTGCAGACTCAGTTGCTTGAACTTCGTGCCGAAGAAGGTACGCCGTATCGTGGTTATGTCCTTGAATCAAAAGTAGAAAAGGGCCGTGGCACCGTGGCGACCGTGCTCGGCAAACACGGTACGCTCAATGTGGGTGATTTTTTTATTTGCGGTGATGTCACGGGCAAGGTAGCATCACTTGTCAATTCAGCGGGAATTTTGGTGCAATCTGTGGGACCGTCGTCACCGATCATCGTTTCCGGTTTTGATGGGCAAGCATCGGTTGGTGATTTGTTTAAGGTGGTTGACAAAGAAGAATGGCGCAAAGCAAAAATGATCTCTGCACCGATCACTGCGCCAACTGCATCGATGGCAGGTGCTGCACAAAGTGAAAAAGAGATTATAACGCTCATCATAAAAACGGATACCAACTCATCGCGCGAAGCGCTGCTCGATGCTGTAGAAAAAGTTGCACAAAAATCACCGGTGCCTTTTTCCATCATCGCATCGTCAATCGGTTACATCACCGAAAGCGATATTGAACTTGCATACACAACTGGTGCGACCATTATTGGGCTGCACACGAAGGCAGAAACGAATGCATCAGTGCTTGCACAACGGCGCGGTGTTACCATTCAACTATTCGATATTATTTATAAACTGCTCGAATATCTTGAACAATATGCAGCAAGTAAGCGAGAGCAGGAGTACATCAAACAAAAAGTGGGCGAAGCCATAGTACTCAAAGTATTCGATATCAAAGGGGTCGGTGTTATCGCAGGCTGTCGTGTAACTGAGGGCAAATGTACCAAAGATTCTTCCGTTGTTGTCTGGCGTGGTAAATATAAAATTGGCGAAGGCAAAATTACCAGTCTTCAGCGCGAAAAGCGTTCTGTGAAAGAAGTAACATCCGGCTTTGAGTGCGGCATCAGCGTGGAAGGGCTTTCAGACTTTTTGCCCGATGATCGCATAGAAATATTTCTTTTGGTACCACACAATCCTGGCGCTTACAAAAAGTAAGCGCTCTGTTTTGTCTCATCTCTTATGTTCTTTATCTATACAGAATGAAGTTTTTCAACTTCTTACACAATCAGTACGGTGGCCGAGATTTTCTTTACCCTGAAGTTTAAACCAAGTTGGGATCATAATGGCACCGCTGAGCCTGTTATGCTTCATATTGTATCAATAACTTATATTTTTTATCCCTATTTCATGCATATAGAAAAAAGACTGCCAATATTTTTGTGGTGTTGCATTTTGGTTATTTTTCAAAAAAAACAACTCTTTTATTAAAAAAATATCATTAGAACGAGTCTTTTCTGTTGTTGCGTTTTTTTATTTTAAAAAAAAATTGTAGATGCTTGCATTTACGTCACACTGGTTACGTATTTTTTGATATGGCTTTGGTCCTCCTTCTGTGGTTAGTAGGATTGGATGTTAAAAGCACTGCCTAAAAGAGAGGGTAATAGAGGTGATCTTGCGTAGAATTGCTACTACAGTTTCTTCTTAGCTCATAAAAGCGCTTTGATGAGATCAGCCTCTGTTACCCGACTCTATTTTTACATATTTTTTCGAATGGTGGGTTCCATGTGTAGTGCGCGATTATTTTTTCTTGTGATTATGGCGTTAGCAAGTATGTATCGAAGTAATTTATGTAGTGATTTTTCGCATGTCTTCCGTGATTCTAATCTTGAAATTAGGGGAGATGTTGCTGAGGTGGGTGATTTACCTGTAGATGTTGGAAGGCAATTGATCGCGCATTGTGACCGGAAATCGATGTATGCGTTACGTGGTGTGAATAAAAAATGGTATAGTTCGTTTATCAATGTCATACCCTATCCTGCGTTTATTTTGGTTGATTTAACAACAAAGAAAAAGGGAGAAACCGAAACTCCTGCTTTTGAAAATAATAATGTGCATGCACTTATGCATCTTTTACATGATGGCAATACTCAATTTAAACATGGAATTGATTTCCAGGTAACCAAAAATAATAATAAAGAGGGGTGGAAGTTTTTTGCAAACGTACTAAAAAATCAACACCATGTTCGCGTAATTACCGACCAAGCAAGGCCAGGGCAATTTGATTATTTGCTTAGCACATTAGCCAAGAACACCATTATGCACGCTCTTTATTTAGATCATAATAATATACCTGCTTGTGACATGAAGCGAATGAAAGATCTTGTAGAAAAGAGTAAATCCCTAAAACTGCTCTATCTTCGTGATTCAGATGTGGGTGATTTCGGAGCGAAAGCGATTGCGTCGGGGTTGCAACACAACACGACATTACAGTACATAGATTTAGTCGGTGCAGGTGTGAAAAGTGAGGGAGCCAAGAGCTTGGCAAAGAGTCTTATGAAAAATACAACATTAGCATTTCTTGACTTGCACAATAATCGCATAGGTGATGAAGGTGCAATGGCATTCAATAATGCATTAGTGTCAAACACAGGACTGCAAAGGCTTTATATTTCTAGTGGTATGAGTCCTCATGTTAAGAGTATCATTGGAAAAAATCCTAGGATTACCGTTCAATAATATGTACAATTGTCTATTTGGCCAATATTCTCAACGTTTCCAAATTACGGGCATCATCAGCGAGTGATTCTTTGGGAGTTTCGAGAATTTTGGGGATATGATCGAGACTGTTGTCTTTCATGATATACCGAAAACCGTCTAACCCAATTTTGCCCTTGCCGATATCACAATGGCGATCTACGCGTGACCCGCACGGTTTTGCCGAATCGTTCATGTGAATCACTTTGAGCAGATGTTTACCGATATGGTGATCAAAATCATGCCAGAGTTTTTGATATCCTTCCGGTGTGCTGAAATCGTATCCCGCTGCAAAGACATGACAGGTGTCGAGACATATCCCGAGCCTTTTGTGGTGTTGTGCATGTTTCAGGATTTTACTGAGTTCTTCAAAAGAGCTTCCCACGGCGCTCCCTTGGCCTGCCATGGTTTCTAACAAAATCATCGTTTCGCCGGGTACTTGGTGCAGTGCGGTAAGTATATTGTAAGCGACTCTTTTGAGAGATTCTTCGAGATCGCTACTGCGATGAGAACCAGGGTGCAGTACCAGATAATGAATCCCGAGCGCTTCACACCTCTCCAGTTCATGAATAAGGGCAGTTAGCGACTTGTGAGCAAGGACAGAATCTGGTGAAGCGATATTAATGAGATAGCTCGCATGCGCGACTATGGGCATGAGGCTGTGTTCTTGATGTGCAGCTTTGAAAGTACTGATCTCGTCAGGTGTTAGCGCCTTTGCAGCCCATTGACGGTTGCTTTTGGTAAATAGCTGCAATGTGGTGCACTCCAGTTCGTTCGCCTGAGCAAAAACACCGGCAAGTCCCCTGCCGATTGAAAGATGAGCTCCTATGAGCAGTTTTTTCTGTGGCGATGGGAGCATAAAAATCCTTATTTTAATTGACTTTGTTTCTGTTGAGAGTACCATATTCTGAAAGAAAGCGCGTACACAGTGCTGCTTCGTACGTCTTTTTATTGAACATAGTTTTACCACTTCTGCGATTATGTAAGGATATTCATGCGTGTAGTACGCAATTTTATTGTATCGTTCTGTGCAGTGCTCCTATCTATAAGCATTCCTCTCTGTGCGTTCACGTTGGTTGATGTTGGCGATCTTTTTAAGATCGACATTAGTGGTCTTTTTAAACCTGAAATGGGCTATGCCAAAAATGCCAATCTGATAAATAATGAAGAAATTGATACTGTGTGGTTCGGTCGGTACACGGTAGATCTTGGCCTTCGGGTGCAAGATAAAGATGGCTACGTCGAATTTTTCAGTGGTTTCCGTAACAAAGGGGTGGTCGGTGATGTCAGTGCTACCTCATCTACTTCCAAAGTGCAAACGCGAGTACTTGAATCACTTCAGATTCCACACTCTCATGCGAGTGGCAAAAACTTTATTTGGGTTCGTGAACTCTGGATGCGGTGGGATCTGGGCAAAATTTTCTGTATGCCATTCGAATCCGAACAACTTTTCACGCTCGGTATGTTCCCGTTCCAAGTTGGTCGTGGTATTGCACTTGGTGATGTGTACGCGGCGGGGCCTGAGCTACTTGGCTTCTACTCAGAAACCTATGTTGACCAGTATGCGTTTGGAGCGTTATTTTCTGGTGACATATGGTCAGATTGGGTAACATATGCCGTTTATATGGGGCTCCTCAAAAATAAAAATGGTACTTTCAAGGATATACAAGAAAAAATATATGGATCTCGGTATGGATCCCGTGCAACGCCACAACGTGGTTTTGGAGATATAGATTATGTCATCGCAGGGTATGTTGATGCTTATGTGTTGCATGACGATATTTATGGATCAATGCGTATTCAGCCGTACTTTGTATTCAACCAAGATGGTGGTCAGACAATTCAATTTTTAAATGATGCGGAGAGCATTCTTGGTACTATCGGGCTTGAAGGCGAATATTTAAGTCAATATTTTGAGCTCGGTTTTGAAACGGCATTCAACTGCGGGTATCAGCAGGTTCGTGGTTGGGATCGTAACGTGATAACGCTCTATAATAATGATGGTTTGGTGGCGCAAGTTAATAGTCATGTAGTTGCGCAGGCGGCTGATAGTGGTATTAAGGTGCCATATGTTGCCGATGGTGATGCGCAAAATGCTATTTATGCAGTGCCGGAATCTGAGTGTCAAAACGGTCAGCAAATACTTGGCGATTTCCCTCAAATAGGATATTTAGACAACAGCACAAATGGTGAGATATTTAATACTATTGATCGCTTCAGAGATCCGTATCGGGTTATCTATGGTGGGTGGATGGGCCTTGCAGATCTTTCATTGTGGGTTATTCCAAAAGATTTGCGACTATCCTTTACGGGAGGTGCAGCATCGGGGGATGTTAATCCGCATCGCAATACAAAACCAACAACCTATCAAGGATTTGTACCGTTGCAAGAAGCGTATTCAGGTAAGCGAGTAAAAAGTGCATTTTTTATGGGTTCCAACGGTAAAGTACAACGACCAATAGCAAATCCACTTGATGTGCGCAGCGGCAGTGCATTGACGCATCAAGTTTCAGGATTTACTAATCTCATTTTTGCAGGTTTCGGTATGGCATGGACACCTTCAAATTGGGATAAGCCAATAAAAGTAAATCCAAACATACTTGCATATTGGCAGCAACATACGATACCACAATTTGTGACGCCGGCTTTTTTTAACACGACTAATTGTGTGCCTCAAGCGAGTCCATATCTTGGGGTTGAAATGAACGTATTTGTTGATTATGACATTGTAAAGAATCTCAAAATATTTGGTGTTATTTCAACATTCATTCCAGGCACCTTCTATAGCGATATTAAGGGACGTCGTGCTGCATTCAAGAACTTCATAGAATCCGAACTGGGTGATGATGCAACGGGCTATACAAAAGATGAAATTCCTCGATATGGCGATGATATTGCATGGACATTAAATATTGGTCTTGAATATCGATTCTAAAGGTAGATGATGGTTTTAGTTAAGCGTACAGTATGGTGTGGACTTGTAACAGAAGGACATTTGGGGTCCCAGGTTACGTTGACTGGATGGGTCCATCGGCGGCGTGATCATGGAGGCCTTATTTTTGTCGATCTTCGTGATCGTACCGGTATGATGCAGCTTGTGTTCCATCCTGAATCAGGGACCGAAGCACATGCGCAGGCACAACATATTCGCTCAGAGTATGTCATTGGTGTGCAGGGTGTTGTTGTTAAGCGTTCAGTAGAAACGATCAATCCGCAGATGCCAACGGGACATTATGAACTTCAGGTGAGTACGCTTCATATATTTAACAAAGCAAAAAATTTACCGTTTCAATTGGATGAAGCTGATATTGTTGATGAAGAAATTCGTTTAAAACATCGCTATCTTGATTTACGTCGACCTTCCATGTTTCAACGCTTTTTATTGCGCAGCAAGATAGTGTTTGCGATGCGTAAATTTTTTGAAAGCGAAGCATTTTTGGAGCTTGAAACACCAATATTGACCAAAAACACGCCTGAGGGCGCGCGTGAATTTTTGGTACCATCGCGACTACATCTTGGTTCATTTTATGCATTGCCACAGTCACCACAATTGTACAAACAGCTTTTTATGGCGAGCGGCATGGAGCGCTACTATCAGATAGCGCGCTGTTTTAGAGATGAAGATTTGCGTGCTGATCGCCAGCCTGAATTTACACAGCTTGATGTCGAGATGTCATTTGTCGATGAATCAGATATTCAGAATTTGATTGAGCGTATGCTCAAAATAGTGCTCAAAGAAACCATCGGCAAAGATATTGCGATACCATTTAGTCGCATGACCTATGATGAGGCACTTGCATTATATGGCAGCGATAAACCCGATCTGCGTTATGGATTAAAAATCGGCAATTGCACTGCTGTTTTTGCGGATACTGAACTGCAGTTTTTGAAAGCTATTTTAGATAAAAAGGGGGCCATCGGCGGGCTTTGTGTTCCTGAGCATGCATTTTCACATACCGAACTCAATCGGTGGGTTGAACGAGCGCAAAAATTGGGTGCCAAAGGGTTATTGTGGATTCATTGCAAATCAGAAACTGAGATAGATTCTCCGGTGTCAAAATTTTTACCAACCGATTTTTATGCACGCATGAGGCAGGTGTTCCCAGAGCTTAAACCAGGCGCGGTGTTGTTTTTGGTTGCAGGACCATACAAAAAAGCATGGGAAGTACTTGGTAGATTGCGATGTGTATTAGCAGAAGTACTGCAAATCATACCAACTGATGCACTCAATTTTTCGTGGGTGACTGATTTCCCATTGCTTGAATATAACGAAGAACAGAAGCGCTGGGATGCGACCCATCATCCATTCACCTCGCCGCAGGCGAGTTGGGATGAAAAAGATCTCGGTGCTATCAAAGCACGGGCATATGATATAGTACTCAATGGTGTTGAGCTTGGTGGTGGTTCCATACGTATCCACCAGCGTGAGGTGCAACAGCGTATGTTTGATCTGCTTGGTCTGAGCAATGAAGAAGTGCAGGCAAAATTCGGCTTCTTGCTCGAAGCGCAAGAGCTTGGCTTTCCGCCGCATGGTGGTATCGCACTGGGCCTTGACCGCTTTGTGATGTTGTTAACCAATTCAGGTTCTATTCGTGACGTGATCGCATTTCCCAAAACGCAACGTGGCATCGATCCACTCATGGAAGCACCAACACCAGTACCAAACAAACAGCTTGCTGAATATGGCCTCAAGATAATGCCACAGCAGCAATAAGCTATATCGTAATCTTTTTATTACGCAGCATAAATATTGCAGCACTTTTTCTTTTGAGGCGCAGCTCATCATTGGGACCTTTCTCCAAGAGCGCATGCAGCATCATTTCGCTTGCAACATAAGCAGTTGTTTTACGGGGATTTTTTTGTATAAAAGCATGCACCGCTTCAGAACAGATGTGACTTTCTATTGTGTGAGAATATGCAAAAAGTGCTTTTCCTGGTAGCCAGTCAGCACATCCAAATAATGGGACTGGGCGTTCTTTGAGTGGATCCGATTCATAGGCATGTCTGTTGAGTATATCCATAGTTGCGGGGGCGATGTACCCTTGTGCATCATGCACGTGTAGCTCACATGCGCCACGTGTCACGCAAAAAGCCTTATTATACATAATAAAAGCGCATGCCAATATAACATCTGGAGCATATAATTCTGTAATAATTTCTATCGGTTCCCATAAGCTTGCAAATGTGCGCAAAGAATCGATTGTTAAATTTTTTTGTAGGAACGTTGTTGTTATTTTTCGTCCGATGATGCCAAGGGTAGCGTGACCTTCCATTTCTGGTGATTCTATGAAAAAATTAAGATTAGCACTTGCATATACATCGATGCAATGCCGTATTGTTTGTGGTCTATAAGTTACACATGTCCATTCAGTAACAATGGGTATTTCATGGCAAGGGTATGATGCTTGTATGTAAGCACTATATTCACAGAAGATTATAAATATAAAAATAGTGGATAGTTTTCGATAATACATGGCTCACTCGTTTACTTATTGTACGTTTCTGGTTAATTGTGAGTAATAGTATATACAATTATTACGAAATCAATGTTATATACGCTTCTATAGAGCACTGTTTGCACATGCAGAGCCTAAATCGGTAGAGTGACAACAATGTTACTATTATCGGTATATATATTGGAATGAAGCATGAAAATAAAATCTATTTATGCACGAGAAATTTTTGATGCGCATGGTATTCCTGCACTCGAATGTTTGGTACGGCTTGAAAATGACGTTGTTGTTGCTGCATCGGTGAGCGTTACACAACATGTATCTGCGGCGCATGAGATGCATGATGGAGGTGACCATGTCAGCGGTATACGCAGAGCGGTGGCATATATCAATAATGAACTTGGCCCTTTATTTGTGGGCAAAGAGCCCGATTGTGTGAATGCAGATCTTTTGTTGATCGAGCGTGATGGGACACCAAACAAACAATACTATGGTGCACAAACATTATTTGCATTGAGCATGGTATTATATCGCGCACATGCACTCGTCGAAGGGCTTGCATTGTATGAGTTTATCGGGCAGATTTGCGGTTTTGATTCAGTAAGTTTACCGATACCATTGTTTAATGTGATCAATGGCGGCATGCAGAGCGAGAGTGGTTTGTGTGTGCAAGAGTTGCTGCTCGTGCCATTTGGGGCAAAAACGGTCAGCCACGCGCTTGATATTGAGTGTGCAGCACAACAGTTATTAAAAACGACGCTCCACAATCAGGGCAGGCGCGTAGTGTATGGCGGTGCAGGGGGAATAGTAACTCAGTTTAGGGATGAAAAAGAGGCACTCGATCTGCTTATGATGGTCATCCAATTGATAGAAGCACAAGAAGGGGAAGGGCTTATGATAGCACTCGATGTTGCCGCATCACAGTTCTACGATAGTACACATAATGTGTATGTCTGGCGTAGCGAACAGATTGTTGCAGATACATTGATTAGTTGGTACGAAGCTTTGCTTTCTACCTACCCAATTTATGCGATTGAAGATGGCATGAGTGCACAAGATACTGAAGGGTGGCGTGCATTGTACGAACAACTTTCAGATCGTACATTACTTTTTGGTGATGAATTATGTGCAACCAATGCAGAACGTATTGCAATAGCACTTGAGCAACATAGTATTGATGGAGTGGTTATAACACTCCAACGAGCTGGCACTGTCACTGAAGTGCTACAAGCAATAAAATTGTGTTATGAACACAATAAACGGGTTATTGTGGCGCATGGTGCAGGAGAAACGAATGATTCATTTATGGTTGATCTTGCAGTTGGTGTGAGTGCCGCAGGGCTCAAAGCAGGACCTCTTAATCGTGGCGAATATGTTGCCAAATATAATCGGCTTATGGAAATTGAATCATTGCTGCTCAAAGAACTTTAGAAATATAGCAATGTCATGCAGTAGGTGCTGCTTTCTTGAATGGATTTTCACTCTGTGCAACTTTTTGTGTAAGTTCTTTTTCTAAATCACGTGTGATGGAATCCTGTGTGATGAGTGTTTTACTTGGTGTAGGTTTTTTTGCACTACTTTGCTGAGTCTTTTTTGGTTCGGTTTTTTCCGGGGCCTCATCCTTGTCCGCCTGCTCGTTCATTATTTGTGATTTTTGTTGTTGCACTTTTTTGACCGGAGGTTCCGGCATGATAGCTTCTTGTTTTATGAAATTATCCTCCACCACAAACTCATTAACAACATTTTGGAAATCATCAACGGTACCAAAATAAAGACGAGTAATTGGGTCACGAATGGAGTCAAATAAGATGCTTTCTTCTGCGTACATATGGGCTATGTTGATATAATCTTGTGTATATGATCCCGTCATGGCACGTTCTTGAGGGCGAATAATGGTCGGACAAATAAATATGGTTAAGCTGTTTTGTAGCGTATCATTGGTGCGTGTTTTGAAGAGCCAACCAACAACAGGGATGTCCCCAAGGCCCGGTGTTTTTGAATATCCTTGACTGACCGTTGTAGTAACTAGTCCACCGAGTGTTAATATACTTTCGCTTTCCACGTTCGCATTCGTTTTCAATTTTCGGGTTATGATTGCATTTGAATCTCCCGGTACAAAATCTTCGATATCAACCGAAATTTCAAGATTTACTACATTGTCAGCGCTAATACGTGGCGTAATCTTTACGGTTAAATCGGCATTGAGTGGTTCTTGTTTTTGTACCGTGTTTGAACCAATAGAACCGGTGACATCACCATCAACCAAGCGGTACTGTCCTATTTTTATTAGCCCTTCTTTGTTGTTGGTTGCAATGATATGAGGATGCGAAATTATTTTTGTAGTATTGAACAGCTTCAACAATTGCAATACTGACCAAGTTTTACCGGAGCTATCACTGATAGATATAGCGGTACTGCCATTAGACATGTTTTCAAGTACCGGTGCTAAAGGTGGAGTAGTCGCATTGCTTAAATTCAAAAGATCTGCTTGCAAACTGGTATTGACCGTATTGCCTGCTGCATTGGTGACCGTATCAAGAATAATGCCGGGGCTGATCATAGCAGCTTGAAAATCGACACCATGTGGGAGTGGAATTGATGTTGGGTTACGCATAATCGAACCAAGGACGCGTGAATCATCAATAGTAAGATCGGCAACTAATATTTCAAGAAATACCTGGGGTTGAGGAATATCAAGGCTTTCTATAAGATCATGAATTACTTGCCAGTCGTCATTTCTGCAGGCAATGACCAGGTTATTGCCACCATAATAATGAAGCTCTTCCGCTTTGGTTGGTTTATCGGCAATGATAATGACTTCATCAAAGAATTTTTCTGGTCCTGCTGGTCGCTTACCTTCTGTTTTTGCCTGTCCAGTTGATTGGGGGACCGCGCCTTCAACAATTTTTTGGAGTACAGGTGCAAATGTTTCTGCTACAAGATATTCGAGTCGATAGGTGTGTAATATCGATTTACCATGGTCGGGTTCCACATCAATATATTCACGAATAAAATCTTTGATGCGTTCGATTGCCTGTTCTTGCCCGATCATGATAAGCATATTCAGACGCTCATATGCAACGATTCGTGCATATGATCCAAAGTAGCTGTTTTCTGGACGTTTGCGTGTATCAAGACGTGTTTTGTTCGCATCCTCGTGATGCAGGATATGCTCATTGAAAAGGTCGGCAACAAAGCGGGCAGAGGTGTGCTCTAGTTTAAGTTTGTCTATTTTTTCTTTAAATCCAGTTTTGTCAAGCTCACTTAAAATACTGATTGCTATTTCAATGTCGCGTGCGCGGGCTGCCATAATAACTGCATTTTTATCCATATTTACGACAAATTTTGCACCTTCAGGGAATAACAATTTTAAGATTTCTTGTACTTCAGAGTTCCCTTCTGTGCTTGCCTTCATATTAGTAAAGAAGTGCACATATACAATTTGCTCATCGTTGGTCGGCGCTGAGAGCAAATCAGTGCCGATGAATACTGGCAAGCCTTCGCGGGTGATCTCTTTGTTCATTTTAGAAATTTGATACGTGTCATCTTTTTTAATGGTGGCATAGCCTGCAACATCCAGCAGTGAAACGACGAGATTCCAGGCTTCTTCATAGCTTATCTGGCGGCCTGCATCATAGGTAACTTTGACGTTGATAGCATTTGTACCCTGGGGTAATAGCAGTGTCTGTTTTGAATGCTCAGATAATGAGTACAGTATGTTAACAAGATCTTCGTTGAGATATGAAAAGTTGATAAGGGCATGCTCTCTTACAGCATCTTTTACATTAATCTCTTCAAGTGCCGCGCGTGGACTTTGTTCGCCATATACTACTCCCACACAGAGTGCAAGATGTGCATACAGAATGCACAGAAGACTGATTTTTTTATTCATGATTTATGCTCCTGTTATGCACCACCCGCTGTTGGGAGTAATGTCGCAATAATAAGGGTTACTTCAATGGTACCAGGAATTTTTTCCGCACGCTTTATTTCAAGCTCACGTACAAAGATGCGCGGATTATTTTCAAGCTCTGCAAGAAGCGTGGTCAGGTCTTTCATGTTCATTTCAACAAATTTTGCGGTTACATTTTGTTCGAGATAGTTATCATCCCGTTCGATAGTCTGTAGTGTGTCGATGCCCTTTTTTTTGTTGCTCAGGCCGAGAGTGTTAACAAGTTCGTTAAAATAGCCACCAATTTTAAAATCGATATCTTCGGCGAGCAGTTCGTTCACCGATTCACGCTGCGCTGCGACATCGTGTGCGCGCTGCAAAATTTCTTGTGTCTGTTCTCGGTATTGGTTGAGACGGCCGATGCGCTTTTTGAGTCCGCTTGTCGAGCGATAGTATTGTATGATAATGCCACCGCTTAAAAGGACTATGCATCCTAATGCGATCAACATATAACGGGTGAACTGTGTGCGGTCGAGCTGACTCATAAAATCATACAAAGGTACAAACGGTGAGGTCATGACTCTTCCCGGTTTGGTGATGCGAGCGTTATTTTCATTTCAAAATCGGTCGTTGCTTGTGGTTCAAATGCCATGAGCAGTGGTGATGAACGGAGCGCTTTTTCAAGCAGCTTCAGTGCATTATAATCACGCACGTGTGCTTTGAGGATTAATTCTCCTTCGCGGATAGTGAGCTTTTCCACTACAAAGCCGAGTGCATCAACATCTATTTTAGATTTCAGTTCAAGCAAAATTTTAAGGTATGAAGCCCGTGCAGCACTCGAAAAAGCGAACCAGGTAGCTTCTTCCTTGTCGACTGCCTCTTGCGCATCTTCAATGACCCGTTCAATGCGGGTGCCGGTGATGGCACTAAATTGTGTTTTTAATGCAGAAATGGCCTCTGTTTCAAGGTTGCGCGCGGCACGTGCTAATGTGCTATACTGCAGATAAAAGTGGGTACCTAATATGCCAAAAAGCACCACAGCCAATGCGGCGCACACTATAATCTGTTTTATAAATAGCGGCATATCTTTGGTCGATGCGAGGCTTTTTATGAGATTAAAAGAGGTTATTTCCGGTAATGGCAGAGCAGTGCCGAGTGCAATGACATGATGAGGATTGAGGGTTACCCCTTTTGCATACCGTACCGTTGTATCCTGTGTAATGTTATTCAGATCAAATATGCGACAAGGAATACCCAGCTGTGCAGTTGCGTATTCCTCAAAGCCAGGAATGTCATTGAGTGTACCTGTGGTGGTCAATGATTTTATGGGAGTGCCAAGTTCAGTTGCAAACGCCTCGCAGGTGAATTTTAAATCATGCAGATAGGGTTGCATGGCAGATTGGATTATCTCTTTTTCCTGTGGATGTTCATGTGCCGCAAGGCCAAAGCGCATGAGCTCCTCAAGTGCAGTCTCTGGCGAAATATTTTTTTTAACACTTATCTGTTTTGCAACAATCAGTGTGCCTTTTGGCAAGCTTCGTATGAGTGCTATATTTTTATCCACCAAGCAGAGCAATCCTGTCATCTGTCCACTACTCGTGACAAACACCGTGGCACCAGTATGTGTAGCAGGTAATGAACGGTAGGCAAGATTATACAGACTTAAAATATCGACGGTGAGACCGGTTAGCGGTATTTGCGCTGTATCAAAGAGTGCTTTTATTTTTTCTACTCGTTCTCGCTGTACCGCAATAATCACAAGTTCGGCACTTTTTTCGGCGGTCAGTGTTTGGGTTATCACGCAATCGACGAGCGCCTCAGAGAGAGGGAAGGGCAGCAGTGGTTCTACTTCAAAGCCGATGACCTGGCTGATTTTTTCCGGATCGGTAAAGGGTACTCGCATGCGTTTGATAATTGCTTGTGCGCTTGGAATCGTGGTAATTACATGATCACGCACATCAAAATCGACGATGACTCGCTGGAGTGCTTGCACTGCTTTTGCCTGCCACTCGAGATTTTGTTCGAGAGGAAATGGAGCAGTAGCACTTTTTTCTATAATGCGCTGTAAGCCTTGTGCACGTACTTGGACTGCGTGTACTTCATTGCCAATAATTTCTATGCCCACAAACGAGGTGCTAAAAATATAATTGGAGCCATATTTCTCCGGCAGAAAGATATTTTTTATCATGCGGTGCTCCTTGCTGATTGCTCATTGGTGTGTGCGAGGAGTGGGCTCAGCGATAAATCTGATCTGCGTTTGGCACGCATTTTGTCAAGTTTGGCTTCGGCGGGCTGGGCAGGCTGTTCTTGTTGCGTTGATGCGCGCGTTGCAACAACAATCGGCGGCGGTGGTATGGTAGGTGTGAGGGCTGCTCTTTGTATGGTAGCGTTTGGCCTTTGTTCCAAACTGTGCGGTCCGTGCGCGGTGCGCAATGGTGCTAGTGGCGCAGCAGTTGTCTCAAGATTCGGCATAAAGTTGTTACCTTGTGCCATGAGCTGCAGCGGTCTTGGCATTTGACTGGCAGCCATTTGGGTTGCCGCCTTTTGTTCGACCTCTTTTTGTGCCTTAATGAGCTTGTCTTTCATCTTGCTACGACCGCTTTTTTTACGTTTTTCTGCATGTTCAAAAATAAAGTCTTGGCTGATTCTTTCAGTTTTATCTTCTTTGAAGTAGATCTTATGAATAGGATCACGTTTGCTTGTTGCGCCCTCTAAGTTGTCTAAGGTACCACGATATTGATCGAAATGTTTCTTATTGTATCGCGATAAATCCTTTGCGTTTTTAGGTTCTACGATACGTGTTGAAATGAGAATGAGAAGGTTTTCATCAATCTTTTCCTTTTGTTTATTTTTGAAGAGCCAGCCAAAGAATGGAATATCGCCAAGTAATGGCACTCGGTTAACGCTGTCATTGATTGTTTGACGAATTAATCCACCAATAGCAAGTACCTGTTTATCCGACATAATCGTGGAGGTTTTGATTTTACGGGTTTCTTTCGTTGGACTATTCAGATCTTGTGTGTTAAGAAAGTTATCATAATCTATTTCAAGATCCAATACGATCATACCATCAGAATTTATTTGAGGCGTTATCTGCACTTGTGTGTTTGCTTCTTCGTTTCCGAAGGCTGTGATTTCTGCGTTTTGAGTTGCAGCGGCGACGAGTGCTGTCGGTACGCGGCGCGTTTCCCCGAGTTCAACGAGCGCTGGTGTTTTATTTGTTGCGATAAAGAATGGATTTGAAACAACCTGCACATTGGAAACCGTTTCGAGAAGCTGCATGATACCCCAGACACCGTAGATATCTTCGCCCATCGAAATGATAGTATTCGCAACGCCCGCGCCAGAGACCAGATCAAGAAGGTTACCGAGCAGTCGTTTGACACCAAAACTGTTTGGATCGCTGTTTTCCACGATACCGCTTGCCGTACCGCTTGCAAAGAGTCCAGAAGTTTGGAATTTAATCTGATTACCAACAAGGCCACTGATGCCACCTCCAAGGCCTGGACCGTCAACCTTGCTGCGGAGCTGCGCGCCAAGAGCCTTTGTTTTATCCGCTGTGACACCCAAAAGCAGTACTTCGATGGCAACTTGTGGTTGGTCTTCATCAAGTTTTTCGAGTACTTGTAGGGACTTTAAATAATCCTCATAGTGCCCTTTGATAATAAGTACATTGGTAGTGGGTTCTGCAATAAAGCTCATGGGTCGCATATATTTATCACCGCCACGTACGCCACCGCTTTTGCCCGCCTCAGTATCTGTGCCAAATTTGGTGACATTGTTCATTATTTCGGCGATTGTTTCTGCATTGGCATATTTTAATTGATAAGTGTGCACTGGTGAATACGCTTGATCAATGCTGACATCGATTGTTTTGACGAATTCCTCAATCTGTTCGCGTGCTGCTTTAGGTCCGAGCAAAATTAAACAATTGTTACGTGGCTCTGCGATAATTGTGACATTTTCTGGCAACGCAAGTGATGCAGGTTTTTTTGGTTGTGCCGGAGGTCGTGGTCCAAATGGCTGTTGCTTTTCACCACCAGTGAGCGATTCGTAGAGCTCTTTAATTTGCTTTGCATCTGCTTGTCGAAGTTTGAGTACAGAGAGTGATTCAGGCATCGATACCTTGTCGAGCTCATGAATGATTTCCATCAATTTTTTTATGTTGTAGGCAATATCGGTCAAAATAAAACCGCGATGTTCATTGAGATAGACGGCCGTTGATGCGGTTGACCGAAATTGTTCGATGATGCCCCGTATGCCTTCGATAGTGTTATTTTCAAGAAAATAAACATACCGTATAAGCTCATCGGTTTCAGGAAGTGTTTCAGAAGGAATGCCGATGTAGGTAGGTACCGGACCTCGTTGTGCCTGCGTGAGAAGCACAATGCGATAGGTGCGCTCATTGCTGTGCGGGATAATGGCGAAACCTGCAATATTGAGAAACGTATTAAATATGCTCCAAGTACGTGCGCGTGTAATTGGTTTTTCGGTACGATATGTTATCTTGTTACCCTTTAAAGTCTTTGCATTTTGAGGGAGTGGTTCTATCGCGTCATCCATGATGAAAGTGATATCAAAGAGATCTTCTATTTGTTTAACAAAATTTTGCAGATCAGCATTTTCAAAATAAAGCTCCACAGTGGCATCATCTATATGTAATGGTGTATCTTCAAGTACAATACTCTCCGGAAGATCCGCCAAGGCCGATGCGACCGGTTCATCTGTTTTCAGTTCTGGAGCTGTTTCTGTAGGTGTGGGGGCTGTATGATTTTCTAACGGTTCATTGCCGTTTTTTTCTTCCGAAGAAACTTCAGGCATTTCAGTTTCTAAATCTTCTTGTGCAGTATCAATGCCAAGTGTGCGTGCGAGTAAATCGGGCCCCTGATCGAGCGCTGCCACCACTTTATTTTTGCTGCGCATTGCCGCACGACGCTTCGATTCTCCGCACAGAGGCAGTGCAAGTGCCATTAAAATGCTGAAAAAACTTATGTAATTCCTGAAGTGCATGCTTTTTACCTATTTTGAGTTGGTTTGCGGTACTCGAGAACTTTTTCACGTTCATATGCCCGTAAATCATGCAAACTAGGAGCAAACCGATGTTTTTGTTTTAAAATATCTTCTTTTTTCTTTTGTATTTGATCAGGTGAAAGCGCTGTTTTGGTGCTCGGTGTAGCGACTGTTTCTTCTTCCTCTGGTTTAGTGAGTGTGTAGGTATACGAATTTAATGTGCCGCGACGTATGAATGACACGATAATTGGTGCATCAACCCCGAGCTCAAGAATTTCGCGATAAATACGCAGTCGTTCTTCGGTGGTGGTTGCTTCGATACCATTGATTGCAGTGACGATATCACCCGTTTCAAACCCAAGCGCAACGCCGAGCGATTTATCTTTGATCGCACCGATGCGGCACCCAACGCTTGCACCATTTTTATATGCAGTGGACAAGTTAAGAAAATCGATAAACTGGGCAAGATTTTGAATGCGTTGTATAAATAGTGTGGTGTCTATGGTAAAGGTGTGTGTGCCCGTCGGTTTTATCGCATCATGCCAGCCATCGAGCGTGGCGTACGCGGGATCGCGGAGTGCATCTTGTTGACGTAAATAGATTACTTCCTGCTGCCCATTTGCCCGTAGGAGCACTATTTTATTATTGAAAATACGGATCAACTGTGCATCATCAATGGAATCGCCTACTTTTAAGGTACGCTCCCTACTTGTTTTGTTGTCTGCAATGATGACTCTATTTTTTTCATCATAATCTGCGATGAGAATGATGCCCTTAAGGCTAATGTCGAGTGGCTCTACAAAGGCAGGCTCAGGTTTTTTGGGAATTATAGGCTGCTGTGTGAGGGGTGCGGGCGGTAATTCAAGTTGATAGACCTGCTCTTGATAAACGGGAGTTTCTTTGCGGAAGGTACCAAAAAGATCGTTTTCATAAATTTTTTTTATATTGATATCAAACTCTTGTTTTTTTTTGGTACGCGGGATGATTTCGGGTTTGATTGACACCGCGCGTGGAATACGTATGCGTGAAAATGACAAAAATAGGAGTGCGCACATAACAAGACCGAGCAGCGAGCTGTTTACAATCCAAATCGGGTGACTCACACGCATCCTTTGTACCAATAAGATCCTTTCACACAATACCGAGCAGCTGCAATTATTGTCAAGTACCCATCCTACGGTGTTTGAATAGTAGTAAGAATAGTTTGTACTATCTGATCGGTGGTTATACCATCTGCTTCTGCTTCATATGTACGTACGATACGATGTCGCAATATTGGCATAGCAATTGCTTTAACATCGTCAGGTGTTACAAAATGGCGTTTACGAGTAAGCGCAAAAGCTTTTGCTCCATGTAACAATGCGAGCGATGCGCGGGGAGATGCACCATATTGTATGTATGGCATGATTTTTTCAAGTTTATACGCCTTCGGCTCTCGTGTTGCAAATACAATGTTGACTATGTAATCGAGGATACGCTCATCAATATACACATCGTGCACGAGTTCCTGGAGTGTTAAAATATCTTCTTTGCTTAAGATAGTTTGAATCGTATTGGTATCGAGTGTGCGAGTCAACAGCTGTTTTTCTTGCGCACGATTTGGGTAATCGACATGTACCTTGAGCAAAAAGCGATCAAGCTGTGCTTCGGGCAATCGATAGGTACCCTCTTGTTCAACGGGATTTTGTGTTGCAAACACTAGAAATGGTTTTTCCAGCGGAAACGTGTGAGAACCAATAGTCACTTGTCGCTCTTGCATAGCTTCAAGCAAGGCTGCCTGTACTTTTGCCGGCGCACGATTGATCTCGTCGGCGAGTACGATATTGGTAAACAAAGGCCCCTTTTTAGTTTCAAATTCATGCGTTTTTGGATTATAAATTGGACTACCGATAAGATCAGTTGGTAGTAAGTCGGGGGTGAATTGAATACGCTTGAAATGGAGGCCTAATGCATTGGTGAGCGCTTTGATCATAGTTGTTTTTGCGACACCAGGTACACCTTCGAGAAGAATATGGCCATTGCATAATAGTGCAATGCATATTTGTACGAGCACTTCTTCTTGGCCTACGATGATGCGGGATACTTCAGAGAGCACACGTTGAATGCGATCGGTTTCAAAGCGTGTGCGATCAAAAGATTGGGTATGTGAGGTTTCAATCATAGTATTTTTTATGGCAAATGAGTGATAAACTTATTCTTTAAAATTCTACCACAACCACTATATCTGACAAATTAAAGGATCGCCATGATCTTATCGGGCAAAGAAATAGAGCGTCGACTTCATCATGATATTTTTATCGAACCGTATCATCATGCACAACTGGGACCAAACAGTTACAATCTGAGGTTACATCACGAATTAATGATCTACGATGAGCTTATGTTGGATATGAAAAAAGAACATAAAACCAACATTATTGTGATCCCGCATGATGGCTACGTGCTCGAACCAGGTAAATTGTATCTTGGTCGCACTTTTGAATATACCCGTACCGATAACTTGGTACCGATGCTCGAAGGCCGCTCTTCGATCGGGCGCCTTGGTCTTTTTATTCATATTACTGCGGGTTTTGGCGACGTTGGCTTTGCTGGATATTGGACATTGGAAATGTACTGTGTGCAACCAATTCGTATTTACGCCGGTGTTGAGATATGCCAAATATTTTATCACACCATTGAAGGTGATTTTGAACGGTATAAGAGTAATAAGTATCAGTTTAATAAAGGCATCCAGCCGAGCATGCTCTATAAAGACTTTGCTGAAGAATTATAGATTCAACTTAGGCTTCGCCCTATCGGGACTCGTTTTGGTCTTATCTTCAGTGATGTTTGTGACTCTTGTATTGGTTTAAGCCAATATTGCCCAAAATTAAGTTGCTCAAGCCCTAGTTTTTTCTGAATTTTTCCAACTTGTTCAATATTTTGCAACCACTCAGCCTCTTGCAGCCAAATTCCTCTGTAGTTCTCATTCCCAAATACTTTCCATAATTCATAAAGTAAATGAGCACGAATGCCGGCCGGTGAACTGCCAAATCTGTTTTGAATAATTGATGTTTGGTAGTCCATGCGTCCCATTATACGGTTGAACAAATTGCGTGCACGATCATAATATGAAAGTTGCAGAAACCCTTCCCAAGGTTTTGGATCTGTTTTGAGGGCCTGAACTTCATATTCAAGAGGATCTAGTTCTGTATACGGTTGATTTTTAAAAAGGGCTTTCTGCAAGGCATTTTCGACCGCTTTTTTTACTGAAGTTTTAATCTGTGCTAATCGCGCTAAAAAATCTTGGTGTTCTGGTAAAGGTAGAGAGGATGGTGTTTTTGTGGTATTTTTTGCGGTTATGAGACGATGTTCAGATTTACGGGTTGCTGCGGATAACAGATTTTCAGCTGCCATAGATTTTTTTTCACCATTTGGGCTTGTTGCTGCTTCTGAAAGTTTTTTTGTGCTATCTGGCTTTGTTTCTGTTATTCGTATTGGTATCGGTCCCAGTTTGATTGCAGGCAATTCAAATGCATTTGGTTTCGCCGTTTGTTTACTCATCCCTTGCAAAATTTCTTCTTGACGTACCGGTTTGGCTTTGATGATAGGCTCTTCTATTTTGGGAGCAATGTGCGGCTGTGCGGCTCGTTCTTCGTATTTGTAAAGCATAGATCCAATCGTAATAACCGGTGTTTCACCAAATACCCCTACAGGTTCCGTTGATTCATATTTTTTATCTAAATCTCCTTCATTGGTGATAGCATATAGTATGTTGCTGGTGGGGCTCACAAAAAATGCTTCTTCATTGTTTACTGGTATAATTTCATACACACGAGCAACATCGATACCTTCTAGAGGAATTGTTTGTGCAAAAGACTCGTCTTCAGTAAGATCGGCTATTTCGAGGGTTGATTTTTTGCTTTGTTTGTCAAAAAATAAAGACCATTTATAGGCACCATCCTTGGTCAATGCGGTTATAGGAGCCCCTTGAGGTATCGATGTTAAGGTAAAATCTTTATCTCCCGCTTTTTTGGTCATGTGAAGGGTAGTCAGCATATTTGTTTTTTTATCGAGGGTAGTTATGTAAAAATCATCCCCAGATTTTCCGGTGCATGAAATAATAGTTTCGTCTTTGTATTTTTTGAATTTTAAGATGAGCCGCCATGGCGCATTCCGTTGGGTTAGCCATATATCACCTGAGCTCGTGATGCATACTTTTTGTGTGCCAAGGAGCCCAAAAAACTCAATGTCAGTGTTTTTGAATTTTTTTTCGAATACCCACTCGATATGTTGCCCTTGTATGTTTAGTATTTTGATCGCACGCCATTGGTCATTAATTAATGCTGTAGCGTAGCAGATTGTTTGTTTATCGCTTACCTTTAAAAAATCAATGTGCTTGAATTGTGTAATCGCTTGATCGCCTGACATTACAAGATTGGTGGTGACTAATGGTACCAATATACCTTCAGCGTGAATTAATTGTACGCTGGCGATACCCACAATAAGAATGGCACGAAATTTTATATTCATGACCTAAACCTTCCATTTTGAAATCATGATATCAAAGTATTATGTCTTAAATAAAGATAGTAATTTATCGACGATCAAATAATTGGCTAAAGAGATATTGTATCCGTTTGTTTAGACCACTCAAAAAATTGGAGCTTGGCTTTATGACACGGTCCTCTGCAAACTCTTTTATGTATCCCCAGAGTGTTTTTGGTTGGATGCTTTCGGGTTTGACAGTTATGGAATACCTTTCAGAATAATTGTGTCCTTCGCCTTGTATCTCTATTTCATATTCGTTGTCTGTCATGAAAGCTTTCTGCGTGGTGACAGCTGGATTTATCGATGAAATTGGTATTGTGTTTTTAAGTTTCCATGATTCTCCAGGAATTTTTTTGAGGGTGCGCGAATATACTTCGAGCCTGTGGTTGTTCTGTTTTGCGATAACAATGACAATATTGTCATGCTGGTATGCATCGACTATCTCAGCCTGAGGATTCAGTAATAGTGATGGTAATTTCAGGAATAATGAAAAAGGAGTGTTATCATTCTCTTTAAATGCAAAATCATCCACCTCATCCGGGTTTTGGTCAAGATCAAATATGATTTTGCGCTGCGAGGACTGAGGTTTGTTTGAGTCTTTATCCATAATAATTATTTTTTTTCTATTTTTTGCAACCTGGGGGACAGAGAGTTGGTGATAGGTGGTTTGATTGTTTCCATCATCTTTTTCAGGTTTAGATAACGCTAACTTTGCTTCAGGCGCTTTGGATTTAGTTGGTACGGAAATTGAGCCTGTGGGTGGAGTTTCTTCAATTTCCTTTTGTTTTGCTTGTTGCAGTAGGCGCGTTCTTTCTTCATTGCTGAGCGTGCTTATGAGTTGTTTACTACGCGGTTTCATCGCTTCAAAAAAACTTTTTACGCCGATGCGTCTCTTTTCTATGATAGATTCTGTTGTTTTTGTTGGTGTTGGCAGGGGTTCCAGCAAGGTTCTAGGTGCGTTTATGAAAATTTCTTCTTGACGTACCGGTGGTGCCGTAACAATTGGCTCTGCTGTAAGCATCTTAAGAGAAGTTTTGTAAAGAGCATTTTTGAAACCTTCTGCGTGAGTAAGTGCATATACTACATCTCCATTTTTTTCTCTGCATGTTGCGATTTTTAAAACACGAAGAGGGGGACATTCTAGTTGGTTTATAGTATATCCCATATGTGCAGATTCGAGCTTTAAAAGAAGTAATTCGGGTACCGATTCTTTTGCAACATTGGGTATACCGAGAGCACACGCGTGATCTTTATCATAGATTGCCAAATCAGTGATAATATATCGTGCATTCATATTCAATGGTCTGTAAGAGGTCGATTCAACAGGTATGCCACGTGTAGAATGGTGTGCTATTACGGTATATAAATTTTGTTGGTTATCCAATGCCCAAAAATCAGGTTCATCTATTAATGAATGAGGAACCGGTGTCGCCCCAGCTATTCTATAAGAATAAAATTTTAATGGCTTGTCCTTGCTTTCATTAAGGAAACTTCCTTGTGTACCGCATACAAAATATTCTGCGCATGATGAACCGAGCAGTGAGTCGAAAATGGTTACATTCGCATATTTTTTTTCATGTAACTTATGAGCGTGAGGAACATAAGAGGAATGCTTTGTTGGACTGTCTTGTATTACTATGACCGGTTCATTTGCAATAATGGTGACAGATGGCTTTGCCTTAGAAGCATGATCTGGCCTTTTATAGCGTTGAGCCGAGTGAAATATTTTTTCTCGTGGATCATATTGCAAAAGAGCTATGTGTTCTTCAGCACCGTATTGAATCAAGCTTCCCGTAAGGCCAAGGATGCCCGGTAAAAGTCCTGTGCTTGCAAGAACGGTACCTGTGATATACAGCATATTGTTATGTGCGTGAATATCAGTTATTTCTAAGCTGTCGTTTATTTTATTTGGAATGGCGTCGTGTATTTTTTTTTCAAACTCGGAATCATAGTGCCATGACTTTGGATTTGTATCTGCAGCACCTATAATAACAGGTGCGCAGATCAGAAATGTAAAAACGAGATATTTTTTTAAAATAGTCATAGCGTATCCCCCAGCTGTTTCTATGATAACCAAACAGCATGGATGGAACAAGCTTATTTCTTAGTATCGAGCTGTATCGGGCCTGTCGTAAGGCCTCTGATGAACTGATATACGTACGGATTTTGTGAATCCCATATCTTTTTTGCATCACATACTTCTTGGATGACCCCATTATGGAGTAGTGCAACCTTATCAACATATTTGAAAAGTTCAGTATCATGGGAGACTACTACGGTGGTTAGCTTTAGTTTTGTTTGCATGTCAAACATGAGCTCATGAATAATACGGGCGGTGATAGGGTCAAGCCCTGTTGTGGGCTCATCATATAAAACAACGGTTGGATTGGTGACCAGAGTGCGCGCGAGACCGACACGCTTACGCATACCGCCTGAAAGTTCTGAAGGGTATTTATGTAAGGCATCTGGACTGAGATTGACTAGTCTTAATTTTTCTTCAACTATAGCTTTAACTTCTGCATGCGCTTTGCCTCGCTCTAACAACGTAATGCCGATGTTTTCATAGGTATTTAAAGAATCGAGGAGAGCGGCAAATTGAAATACATATCCAAAATCACGGAGTGTTTCACCAAGTTCCCGATCACTGAGCTGCGTAATATCAATGTCATCCACTAAGATTTGACCCTGAGTAGGGCGAATAAGTCCAATCATCTGTTTGAGAAGTACCGATTTACCTTCACCTGATCTGCCAATGATTGCCACCGCAGTACCTGCTTCGATAGTAAGGTTTATACCACGCGACACTTCGGTATCACCAAATTTTTTGTAAACATCAATAAGCTCGATGCGTTTCATTGACAATCCTTTAAAGATTTTCAAGAAATTTGGTCAGAAAGTAATTGGAAATGAGTATTAAAATTGAACTCATAACCACGGCCTGCGTTGTGGCAATACCAACGCCACGTGCACCACCGATAGTATAAAACCCTTTGTATGAACCAACCCAGGTGAGTAAAAAACCAAAAGCTGCGGCTTTGATCAAGCCGCGCGTGATATCTTTGAGTTCGACGTAGGTTTTTATGCTATTGATATAATCTTCTGGGCTGAGCCCTAGTATGTGGGTACATACAAAATAACCGCCAACAATGCCACACATCATAGAAAAAAGCGCGAGGCCAGGGAGAATTGTGGTGCCCGCAATCATACGTGGGGTGACCAAGTAGCGGTAGGGATCGATCCTGAGCGTGCGAAGGGCGTCAATCTGCTCAGAGATCTGCATTGTGCCAATTTCAGCAGCAATTGCAGAGCCCGCACGACCAGTGACCATAAGGCCTGTCAGCACAGGTCCCAACTCGCGCACCATACCGAGGGCCACGACGGCGCCGATAAACTGCTCGCCGCCAACCCGCTGAAAACCGATATAGCTTTGCAGTGCAAAGACCATGCCGGTAAACGAGCCGGTCAAAATTACAATAATGAGCGAATCAACACCGATTCTATTTGCATGGAAAAATATTCTCGCGAGACTTGGCCAGCCATTAAGGGTGACGTAGATCGTCTGGAGTAAAAACAGCGTAAAAGCACCGACCTCACCACATGCATGAATGGTGTATGCGCCAACTGCTTGTACAAATCGTGCGCCGATCATAGGTTACTGTGCTGGGTTATTTTGTTGCGGGGCGCTGGTGTGCGTTGGAATAAAGGTTACTTCTTGTACTTTATGTGATTTCATGAGGGCAAGCAGCAGTGAGCCGGTCATGAATAAGGCGCCGAGTGTCCAGGTGATTTTTTGGAATATATCCTGCCCGCCTGAGCCACCAAAGAGCATTTGGCTGCCGCCACCAATAGAGCCGATACCCATGCTACTTTTTGTTTTTTGGATGAGCACGATGAGAATCAAAAGAATACATATGATAAAGTAGAGGGTCAAAAGAAGACCATATAACATGTCAGGTTCCTTGAATACAATTATCAATAAGATCTAGGATACTATCTTCTGCAGGGAATTGAAGTCTGTGCTTGCAGATCCTATCAAGACCCCGTCAAGGCCTGGTATTGCACGAAATGTTGTGATATTCGATGCAGTGACACCGCCACCATATAATATTTTAACTGATTTACTCACTATTTTTTCAACGTGAGTTCGCAGAGCTTGTATGATGACAGTAATTTCTTCGGGATTTGAGGTGGCACCAGCGCCAATAGCCCAGACCGGTTCATAGGCTATAAAAAGATCACCCTGCGTCGCCTGCGCCACGGTCAGCACTGGAGCGAGCTGCGCATGCAAAATCTCCAGCGTGGTTTTTGCATTATATTCCGTGCGGTTCTCGCCTATGCATACGATCGGTGTTATCTTCTGGAGTTGTAGTTGGGCTACTTTTTGGGCAACAAGCTCACTTGTTTCTTTATGTATGGTGCGTCGCTCGATGTGGCCCACAATGCAATAGGTGCAGCCGATCTGCTTGAGACTTAATGCATCTACATCGCCGGTATAGGGCCCATTCGGAAATGGCGCACAATCTTGGGCGCCAAGTGCAAAATGGGGCGAGGCGTGTGTTATAGTCTTAAAAATGCCCAATGTGGGAAATGATGGACAGAGTATGAGCATATCCTGCTTTTTTTCTGCCAGCTGAGTGAGGGCTGCTCCATGTTCAGTATAAAAACGCTCTGCAGAAGCATAAGAAACGACCATTTTCCAGTTTGCTACATAGGTAAACAATGCCATTTACTCATTATCTGATGGTGTAGCATTATCACTGTTTGAAGCTTGAGCGGCATCACTAGTATCATCAGGTGACTGCATCTCTGCAGTAACGTGAGTAGCTTCTTGGATGAACATGGTTGTAATTTCTTCGAGTATGCCGTGATCATCTTCACGTGCTTCATTAGCATTATTTACAAATTTACAAATCTCATCACATATAGGAGATTTCAACAATCCTGCCATGCAATATAAATTAATAGCACGACCATAATCTAAATCTGAGTTCAGCAAAGCAGTGCGATTTTGTATTTGTGTTTTAAGGGAAGAAAGGGCTATAAGGCGATCATCCCTCTGTTGTGGGGTGTCACGCGGTAAATTACGAATCGTTTCAAACTGTTTTTCATAGGATGGATATTCTACGGAATTGGTATGGGTATAAGTAAAAATTGGAGTAATCACAACAACTGCATTTGTATTGTCATGTTCACATTGTACCTGAGTGGTAATGAGCGTGAGGCTGAGGGCGCATAAAAATTTATTCATGTCGATTTTCCTTGTAAGATATGATTAATTCCACTCTATAAGCTAAACAATTATATTAAAATTTCAACAGTCTTTGCTGTGAAAGATTTTTTTATTGAGTTATCATATCAGCATATGTGAAAGGGCTACAATGAAACGCGTGTTCTGCTGTGTAGTGGGTATTACATCGATATTGAATGCAAGTCAAGATATGCGATACAGAAAAAAAACTGACGATGATCAATTATCATTTTTATCTCGCGTGAACTTTGACGAATACGAAGAGGAGCAAAAGGAAGGATATCAAGGCTCTGTACACAACAGGTGTTTTGACGATTTTTTTCTCATAGAAAATGGTACACTTGCTGAAAGGCAGGGTATGTCTGCGGCTCGTCTGACTAAGCTTGTTGTTACCAATACCAATATGACTATGTTGCCGCTTGGTGCTTGGCTCAGCCATATGGAACAGCTACAATTTTTAGACATATCCCATAATCTTATTGAAAATGTATCAGATTCAGGTGATAGTGGAGATTGGCAATCGACTACACTGCAACACATGAATATAAGTCATAATCGATTAAAAGAGTTTGATTTTAATATCGTCGATAGCATGCCAAATATGGTACATGCAGATTTTTCTAATAATCCAATTACACAAATCAAACTTGTTTCATTTCCACAGTTTGCACAACGGGCACCATGTACCGTAGTTTTGAAAAATAGTCTTTTAAGCGGCGATCAAATGGACATATTACGAGGCAATTTTACTGCGCCAGACATGGAGGCATATGAAAAAGAATGTTTGCATACGGGTGGTCTCACTGGGGCATTCATGAGTCTTATCGTGTGTGGCCCCGTATCGCTTGCTTTGTATGAGTTACGATTGCATGAGACACTCGGTATATCATTAACCTGTGGTGTGGTAGCACTGATCCCCCTATGTTTTGGGGTACTGAAGATTGGTGAGCATGTGGGAAAAAAGGCAGTGACATACTTTACACTTCGGCCGCGGTTGACAGTCCAGCAACGAGTAACATTTAAGTTTGATGATTATGCTGCTATCGATTTGAGTTTTCTCAAAAAATGAATATAGGCTTGTAATCTATAAATGAGATTGGGCCCGTTTTATCTTGACTTTATATTCCGTGAATAATCATAATAGTAATTGTATTGTATAGCAAAGCTACATAGTTCTCTGTAAATGGGGGTATTTTATTATGATGAAGCATATCAATATTCTATTCCTTATGATTTTATATAGCGGCAGTATATATGCTGTGGATCTCGGAGAGCTGCTTGTAACAGTGACTAATAAGAGCGGCACACCCTTTAATGTAATCATAAGTACAACACAAGAAGATGGGGTAATCTATGAATCAATCATCCAAACTGATGATATGGAAGAGATAGAAATACCGATATCTAGAGAATTTCTAGCAGGGGAGCTTGATATTCAAATAAACCCTCATCATACGCTTGTGAAGAGAAAACAACAAGGAGAAGTACAACTTGGTGTTATACATATCAAAAAAGAAGTTGAATATGGGAAAAAGGTCTTGTACAGGGCAAAGTTTTTCAACCTTATACTTATTCAAGGGGACGGTTTTATACGGATCTTGCCAGCCAACAGGATGAAAGATTCATATTTTTTAGAACGAGGCTTTAAGATCTTTGAAATTTCAACGTTCAATGCGATCAAAGAAGAGCGTAGGAAACCTGCATCGCCTAACATTTCAAAAAAAAAGGGACTGTCCTAGATAATTGAATGTTAAAATTCTGATTTTGCCCATTTGATCAACATTTTCAATTGTTCCTTCGGTGATGAAAAATTGAAACGCGATTCGCACTCCTTTAAAAACAGTCTGAAACTCTTTTTTGGGACACCATTAAATTTACGCATATGCCTCTTCGCTTGATTCCAAAAATTTTCAATTCCGTTGATATGGTTTCTTTTATCAGCAAAGAGCTCACTGTGATTTATACGAATATGTTTAAATTCTGAGACGTCCAGTGCATTATAACTTGCCAATGCATCAGTGTAGACGATAGAATCGGGCATAACATTCCTTTTAATTATGGGCATAAGTGTTGCACTCTTCGCATCGGGAATTATTTCTGCATAGACCTTCCCGCCGCGCTTTAAGAGACCAAAAACGGGAACCTTGCCAGCCGCTCCCCGTCCGCGTTTCCCCTTTCTGGTTCCTCCAAAATAACTTTCATCTGCTTCAACTTCTCCTGCAAAACAAAGGCCTGTATCCTGCTTAGAAGCGATGATCTCACGCAGCTTATGAAAGAACTTTTGTGCCGTATTTTTGTTGACTCCAACGATT